>Ga0316190_10000096_pt1 | contig 51645 bp, 48 predicted proteins | sample Eddworburrow2_MG_FD_204929 | JGI IMG/M metagenome (GOLD analysis project Ga0316190, IMG submission 204929) | Coastal sediment microbial communities from Maine, United States - Eddy worm burrow 2 | ecosystem: Environmental > Aquatic > Marine > Coastal > Sediment | place: USA: Maine | collected...
GATTCATCTGAATTTGTTTGCTAAACGAGATTTGATTCAGCTATTCAAGCCACCGCCAGAAACGATTAGCACGTCACCGCAGCTGAGGTTGATATGATGGCTAGAATAAGTGGGACAGCAGTGACTCTATGTTTATTGGAAAAATGCTCAATCTGGGGTCTCCAGAATTCATGGTTGCAGGTCCAGCAGTGAACAAAAACAATCGTAATATTTCCCTGTCCACGAACACCATAGGTTATCACGCGACCATCTATTGAGCTTGCTGTTGATATCTGTTCTTTTTTTATTCTTTGTAGAGAACTGCAACCAACTAATAGAGTCATTAGCAATGTGATTGTTAATGTGGCCAAATTATTATTTGTATTCATGGCTTCCTTTTGATTGCCAATACCTACTCTAAGGGGCTTGGTGCCTCATCTATAGATGGTTTGAATTTGAAGTGTCCCGATAGGTATGCATCAAACCTAGCATATGAAAATCCGCACTTCAAGGAGGCTTTATTTAAACTTTGCAACTTAAGATTGAAAAATAAATCACACTCAAATATCATGGTAATATTGGGCTGATTAATCCTGGGAATATGATAGAAGATAAGTTGGTTATTGATTAGAAGTGAATAAATGGCAAGCATTTGATGATGCTTGAGCAGGTTTATATACTCAAAGCCAATGTTATTAACCCTGTTGCTTCTGAGAGCTCCAGCATGGCTCCCATAGAATCGCCGGTGGCTCCTTCGATGCGTTGAATCATGATTCGTCGTAGATATAGAAATACGATGGTTAGTGCGGCTAATAGCCATACTCCACTACTGCCCGCTACAGTTATAGTGAGCAGGGCGCAGCTGAAGATAATCCATTGACTGATGCATTTTGGATGGTGTGAGGCAAGTGCTGATCCCAGTCCATTTTTACGCACATAGTCGGTGGTGAGCAGCAGCAATGGCATCATGACTCTAGCAAGCATTGGCACCAAAACTAACGCTACATAGTTAGCTTGAGATAGCAGTACTTCTAGTGACGCATATTTAGCAATAAGTACCAATAGAATAATTGTAACGCCTGCTGGCCCCACATAGGGGTCTTTCATGATGGCCATGGTTTTTTCTTTATCACCATAACCGCCTACCCAGGCATCGGCACTATCAGCCAGACCATCAATATGCAGTGCGCCTGTAATCAGTGTCCAGATAATTAATAGCAATGCAGCGCGTACAGAGTCTGGACTGCCTTCGGTGACCCAGGCGGCCAGTGCCAGTAAGCCTCCAATGATTAGCCCAACTACTGGATAAGACAGCAGTGATTGTCCAATCTGCTGGTCAGTTACTTTACCTGCATCAGGTACGGGTAAGCGCGTAAGAAATTGCAGGGCAATCAGTAGAGGTTTGATCATGGTTTATCTTTTGTGCTTGTCTGTTGTTGCAAAATCTTTAATCGGTTGCGGATAAAACTTTCATCTGTGTGACAGTGCAACAGACAGGATCTTAGATTTGTCTGCTCTGTAATCTGATTGAAGTCGATATATGAAAGCCCCTCTGAATGGGCTTTATAGAAACGATTAATGCTAGCTCCCTGCATGATGACATTTTTGATGTAGTGCGCTACAGATTGAATTTCATCCTGGGTTAGGGTGAAGCCAAAAGCAGGCATGGCTGTTTTGGGACGGCCGGTGGTGATGGATTGAATGATTCTATCCAATGTTAACTCTGTTGCTGCGTTAGGGTGAGTAAAGTCTCTCGGTTTTGGTTTGAGTACAGCGGCGGCATCCGATACGCCATTCCCTTCTTGCCCATGACAGAACCAGCAGTGTTGTGCATAAACTGCCTGCCCTTTCTCTGTAGATGCTTGAGCAAATGCTGTAACGCAGAAAAAACAGAGCAACAGTGATGTGAATAACCTAGCCATGTCTGCCTATGTTGAGTCCGACCAGTGAGCTGTAAAAATTACCAGTATCATCGGTAGATACACGTACCCGATTGCGGGAGGCATGTGGTATCTCCAATCGCATCAGGTTCTGTGATGGCATGCCCAGCGTATTTGCCAGGATGATACGGATAGGGCCGCCATGTGAAACCAATAGTATCTTTTTTGATGGGTGTTGGGTGGTCTTATGCCAGCCATCGAGTACGCGTTGCTGAAGCTGTTGGAAGGGCTCACCTCCTGGCGGGGCCTGATTAATGGGATTCTGCCAAAATGCGTTAAGTCGGTCTGCATCTGTTGCGGCCAACTCTGCAGCGGTGGCACCCTCCCAGTCACCAAAGTCCATCTCCCACAACCACTCTGCCTGGTGACAAGAAATGTTGTGGGTTTCAGCTAAGTGTTCAGCAAACTGAGCACAACGTTTGGCAGGGGAGCTAATGATCTCTTCCCAGGCAGGTTCTCTCTCAGTGGCGCTCTTTAATTGAGACCAGCCACGGTCTGTCAGCACATCATCTGTGCGACCACGAAAACGGCTGCCGCCTTCGGTCTCGCCGTGGCGCAGCAGGTCAATCAATAATTCTTTAGGTTCAGCCATCTTTCTCTGAGACACCCGCTTCGGCAAAAGTAGCCATATCTTTGTGTAGAGCACAAGCAAGTCGCAGCAGAGGCAGTGCCATTGCAGCACCACTGCCTTCACCCAAGCGCATCCCAATATCAAGCAGGGGCTGGGCTTCTAGTCTCTCCAGTACACGGATATGTCCCGGTTCAGCAGACCTATGGGCGAACAATAGCCACTCTTTGACCTCTTTGTTAATGCTTGTCGCCGTCAGCGCGGCAACGCTGGCGATAAAACCATCGACCAATGCAGGTATGCCTTTTTGAGCGCAGGTGATATAGCTACCGGTGAGTGCAGCAATCTCAAATCCACCCAGTCGACGTAGCACCTCTATTGGATCATTGAGATGAGTTTGGTGCAGATCGAGCGCTCGCTGAATGACATCAGCTTTGCGGTTAATGCCGGTTTTATCCAGCCCGGTGCCTGGTCCTGCCATCTGTTCTGCCGACATGCCTGTCATGGCGCAAGCCAAGGCGCTGGCGCTGGTGGTATTGGCAATTCCCATCTCTCCGCCAATGAAGATCTGGGTGCCTGCTTCCATTGCGCGTGTTGCTGATTGTTGACCGGCATCCAGTGCCTGAGCTAGCTCTTCTAATGTCATGGCTGGTTGCTGGGTAAAGTTTGCTGTGCCTGGAGCGATGCGTTGGTTATGCACCCCTTGAAGGCTATCATCATCTTCAACCGTACCAAGATTGATAATCTCGAAGGTAGCATTGAGCTGTTGCGCCAGTACACAGATGGCCGCTCCACCCTGTGCAAAATTACGCACCATCTCCAGTGTGACTGATTGTGGAAAAAGAGAGATACCCTCCGCAGCAACCCCGTGATCAGCTGCAAAGATAGAGATTTGAGCGTGATCCAATGTTGGGCAAGTCACTCCTTGCATTGCAGCCAGCTGAATGGCGATGGATTCCAGTTTGCCAAGTGAACCCGGGGGCTTGGTCAGCTGGGACTGGCGCATTTCTGCTGTCAGGCGTGTAGATTCATTAAGTGGAGCAGTGGGATCAGTGAGCCAATCAAGCTGCATCAGTTGTTACCTTTTAGAATGTGGGGCAGGCCTGCGACAGTCAGTATCACCTGATCGCAGAGCTGAGCTAATTGTTGATGTAAAAATCCGGCTTCATCACAAAACCTTCGGTTGAGTTCTCCCATTGGGACGATGCCTAAACCGGTTTCATTGCTGACTAAAATAATCTCTCCCGGCAGATCTGGAAGCAGATTCTGCAGTGCCCATAATTCTTTTTTTAGCCGAGTATCATCATTCAGTAATAATAGGTTGGTGAGCCACAGCGTCAGGCAGTCGACAATCAGACAGTGGTCGGCGCTTGCAGCTTCTTCCAGCGTGGTTGCCAAACAGTAGGACTCTTCAATGAGTCGCCATGTTGCAGGCCGGTTTGCTTGATGATGGTTGATGCGGTTTTGCATTGCATCATCTTGCGCAGTGGCCGTGGCAATATAGGTGACGGGCAACCCGGTCTCTTGGGCGAATTGTTCAGCCATCCGGCTTTTGCCAGAGCGAACCCCGCCAAGTATAAGTCTCTTCATAAAGAATCCAACTCTAATAAGTGGGCAAGTTTGGTGAGATCCAGATGTTCAGCAACGGCATTGGTGATGCGATCTATCCCCTGTTCGCGTTGCTGATGGTAATCGGGGCTTTGCGGCGCCTTCAGACCAGCCCAACGCAGCAGGCTGTCGCAGCTCTCTTGTGATTCAAACAGACCGTGCAGATAGGTGCCGATGATTTGGTTATCGTCTGATATGGAACCATCACAGCGTGAACCTAAATCAATCAGCGGTCGCTCCAGTGCGGCCCCCTGTGTGTGGCCTGCATGGATTTCATAGCCGCTGATGGTGGTCTTTTCCAGCAGCAGTTGCCCGGTGACATTGTGCAGCTGTTTTTCCGGTTGCAGGGTGGTCTGCATCTCCAGCAGGCCAAGCCCAGTGGTTTTTCCAGCTTCACCTTCAACGCCTTCTGGGTCGTCGATGGATTGCCCCAGCATCTGGAAGCCACCGCAGATGCCCAGCACCTTGCCGCCATAGCGCAGGTGGCGCTGTATGGCTTGATCCCATCCCTGCTCTCTCAACGCAGCCAGATCTGTGCAGACGCTTTTGCTGCCGGGTAGGATAATCAGGTCTGCTGGCGGCATAGATTGGCCTTTGTGGATGATTTGCAGATCAACCTGGGGATGTAATTGCAGCGGATCAAAATCGGTGTGATTGCTCAACCGCGGCAGTGATGGGACAAGCACTTTTAGGCCATCTTGGCTGTCGGTGATAGCATCGAGATTGAGGCTGTCTTCCGCCTCCAGATGCAGTCGATGAAGATAGGGCAGCACCCCGAGTACTGGAATACCGGTGCGCTGTTCCAGCCAATCCAGACCGCTTTGCAGCAGGCTGATATCGCCACGGAAGCAATTAATGACAAAGCCCTTTACCCGCGCCTGCTCTGACTCACTGAGCAGCTCCAGTGTGCCGACCAGATGGGCAAAGACACCGCCCCGGTTGATGTCAGCGATTAGAATGACTGGACAATCTACCGCTTCGGCGAAGCCCATGTTGGCGATGTCATTGTCGCGCAGATTGATCTCTGCCGGACTGCCCGCCCCCTCGACGATAATGCTCTGATACTGTCCGGCAAGCCGCTGATAGGATTCCAGCACAGCAGGCAGCGCCACCTGTTTGTAGTTGTGATAGCCCTGCGCTTCCAGCGTGGTGATGGCCTTTCCCTGAATAATGATCTGTGCGCCGGTGTCGGTGTTAGGCTTCAGCAGCACGGGATTCATGTCAGTGTGGCATGCGATATTGGCTGCCTGCGCCTGCACCGCTTGGGCGCGGCCGATCTCACCGCCATCGGAAGTGACGGCGCTATTGAGTGCCATGTTCTGTGGTTTGAAGGGGGCGACAGAGAGATTGCGCCGGGCCAGCAGTCGGCAGAGAGCGGTGACCAATGCGCTCTTGCCCGCATCGGAAGTGGTGCCTTGAACCATCAGAGTGCTCATGTGGCGCAGCTCTCTTGTTGGATGTGTTGGAGCTGCTGAGATTCTATTGGGCTACCAGCGGTCATTGTGGATCAATTCTTCAATCGGCAGGCGAGGCAACCAACCGGCCTTCTCCAACTCGGGTTTTTCATGAAAGTGGCTGACGTGACCAATGCAGAGATAAGCGATGGGTACCACAAATTTTGGGATGCCGAGGATCTCTTTCAGCTGTTTGTGGTGAATGATGCTGACCCAGCCGACACCAAGATTTTCGGCACGGGCTGCCAGCCAGAGATTTTGCACGGCGCAGACTGAGCTGTAGAGATCCATCTCCTGATTGGCGGTGCGCCCAATGACCGCCGGCCCTGTCCGTTTGCGGTCACAGGTGATGGTGATACCCAGCGGGGCCTCCATAATTCCTTCCAGCTTGAGTGTGCGGTACTGCTCTTGCCGTTCTCCCTCAAACATCTCTGCGGCTTCACAATGTGCGATCTCAAAAGCATCTTTGATCTGCTGGCGAGTGGCCTGGTTCCGCACAATGATGAAATCCCACGGCTGCATGAAGCCGACGCTGGGGGCATGATGAGCAGCGGTTAAGATACGCTGCAGTACCTCGTCAGAAATGGGGTCGGGCAGAAATTCACTACGGGTGTCACGGCGGTTGTGGATGGTTTTATAGAGACCATCGCGTTCGGCTGGAGTAATTTGAATGGAGTTATTATTCATTGGTTAGAATTCCGTACCCTGCTGGGCTTTGATGCCTTGTGCATAGGCATGTTTGATCATCTTCATCTCTGTGACGGTATCTGCGATATTGATCACCTCTCGCGGGGCATTACGGCCGGTGAGTACCAGATGTAGCCAGGGTGGTTTTTCCTGTGTAATGAAATCAGCCAGCTCTTTGCCTGTGAGCCAGCCGTAGCCGCAGCAGTAGTTGATCTCATCCAGGATGACCATATCGAATTCTTCTGAGAGTATCTTCTGCTGGCTGAACGCCCAGGCCTCGCGGCAGGTTTTTCGATCCTGTTCGGGGTTGTTGGTGTCCCAGGTGAAGCCATCGCCGAGGACGTGCCATTCGATGTTGTCGAATTTTTTGGCGGCGGCCTGTTCGCCGGTCTTCCATTTACCCTTGATGAATTGAATGACGCAGACTTTCATGCCGGAGCCGGCAGCACGAAATACCATACCGAAGGCGCTGGAGGATTTACCCTTACCATCCCCGGTGTGAACCAGGGTGATGCCGGTGCGTTTGTCACGACTTTTCATTGTGCTGCAATCCTCATGGTCTAAATTTTTGGAGGATCAACAGGGGGCAGGCTAACGGTTCACAGCGGGGCTGCTTGAGAGAACGGTAGTCTCATGCCCTTTCATCGCCCTCCGCGATGAGTAGGAACTGAATTGTTAACAGGCCGGTCTCCGGACTCACGAGTGGAGGCGTGGCCTCCTTTTTTTGCGCCTTCCCACACTGAAGTGCAGTGGCTGATGCAAAAAAATAATTCGTCTACCGTTGCGGGGGCAGTGCCGGAATTTGACCGGCTTCCTGATACCTGTAAGTGCAGGCCAGCATAGGGAAAGCCTATTTGAGCGTCAAGCTTTTAACCTGGATTCAAGGTTAATACAGTTGGGCAGGAGAAAAAATGCCTCGTTAGGAAAGGGTTTAAATATCTGAAACAACGTCTAAACTGTAGCTAAAATGAATTTGGATGCCATTTGGTTGTTAAGAGGTAAAAGAATGGACGTTTTTATTGGTAACCTACCTTCCTCAGTCTCATTCAATGAGATTCGCGAACTCCACGGTAACTGGGATTTCAATGCACCCGTTAAGCGCGTGGATGGTCAGGATAAGTATGGCCGTGAGTTTCACTATTTCCTGGCGCAATTTGCTGCGAAAAATGTGCATGAAGCCGAACAACTGATTCAGGAGATGCAGGGAGTTTCATGCTATGGGCAAGTGCTTGATGTGCGTGAGTTTGTCCATCGTAGCTATTGTAATGAGCGGCGGGCGCTGAACTGGCGTGATAAGCCGTGGCATGGAACAGAGCGCCGGGTAATAGAGCGCCGTAGAGCCAAGCATTAGCCGCACTACTTTCGCATCATTTTCATAACCGGTGCAGTCTCTGGGCGAACACCGCGCCAGAGATAGAATGACTCGGCTGCCTGTTCCACTAGCATGCCTAATCCATCAATTACCTTGGTGGCCCCCTGTGCCAGGCCCCAGCGCATGAAGGCGGTGGGTTGGTCACCGTACATCATGTCGTAACACCACCCCTCTTTTTCCAAAAGACCATCGGGGATATCAGGAACCTGATCAGTAAGGCCCGCAGCGGTGGCGTTGATGATGAGGTTAAATCGGTGGCCTGCAAGATTACCGAGTCCGCAGCCTTCAACTGGTCCAAGAGTTGCCAGGTCTGAAGCCAGTGCAATGGCTTTGGATGCAGTGCGGTTTGCGATCATTATCTGCTGGGGATTGGTTTCCAACAGTGGCCGTAAAACCCCGCGAGATGCACCACCAGCACCCAGCAGCAGGATGCGTGCCCCTGCCAGCTTTGCATGTTGGTTCTCCTGTAGATCGCGAACAAGACCGATGCCGTCGGTGTTGTCGCCCCGAAGATGGCCGTCTGCAAGTTGGATGATGGTGTTTACAGCCTGAGCAGACTTTGCCCGAGGGCTGAGTTCATCAACCAGCTGCCAGGCATCCTCTTTGAAAGGGACGGTGACATTCAGGCCTTTGCCGCCTGTGGCTAAAAAGTCAGCCACATTTTCTGCAAAGTGCCCAGGCTCACCCAGAAGCCGACTGTACTCCAGCTGTTCACCTGTCTGTTCTGCGAAGGCGTGATGAATCAGTGGTGATTTGCTGTGCTCAATGGGGTTGCCGATAACGGCATATCGATCAATGCTGTTTTTCATAATGAGCAATAGGTTAGCCCTGAAGCCACTGAGCTGCGCGTTTGGCAAAATAGGTAAGGATGCCATCCGCCCCCGCCCGTTTGATGCAGAGCAGGGATTCCATGATAACGGCCTCTTCATTCAACCAACCCTGTTGGGCGGCAGCCATCAACATGCTGTATTCACCGCTGACTTGATAGACAAAGGTGGGAGCACCAAACTCACTTTTTACTCGGCGTACAATATCGAGATAGGGCATGCCGGGTTTGACCATTACCATATCGGCGCCCTCTTCCAGATCAAGCGCAACCTCACGCAGAGCTTCATCGGTATTGGCGGGATCCATCTGGTAGGTGTCTTTATTGCCAGCACCCAAATTTGCAGCGGAGCCTACTGCATCACGAAAAGGGCCGTAGAAGCTGGATGCGTATTTGGCGGAGTAGGCCAGTACGCGGGTGTGGATGTGGCCTGTAGATTCCAGTGCCTCTCGAATGTCGCCGATGCGGCCGTCCATCATGTCGGATGGTGCGACGATATCAGCGCCCGCTGCGGCGTGAGATACAGCCTGCTTGACGAGTACCTCGACCGTCTCATCATTCATCACATAGCCATTGTTGTCGATGAGACCATCCTGGCCGTGAGTGGTGAAGGGATCAAGGGCAACATCGGTAATGACTCCCAGTTCAGGAATAGCCTCTTTTAGTGCGCGTACAGCGCGCTGTGCCAGGCCGTCGGGGTTAAATGCTTCGCAGGCATCGTCTGATTTTGCAGAGGCAGGCGTGACGGGAAAGAGCGCCATCGCCGGGATGCCGAGGGCATGTATTTCATGGGCTTCTTTGACAAGCAGATCAATGCTGAGTCGTTCCACGCCAGGCATTGAGGTGATCGGTTCGCGGTTGCCCTCTCCTTCAAGCACAAAGACGGGATAGATAAAGTCTGCGGGACTGAGCTCATTTTCGCGCATCAGACGACGGGAGAAATCATCCCGGCGCATCCGGCGCATACGAGTGATTGGGAAATGAGCGTTTTTTTGGTGCATGAAAATCAACCTCTGAAATATAATAGGATTCTAATGAGTTATATCGTTGCCTTGAGATTGGATTATCTCAATCAAGTGAGAGTATTCCTACAAGCTTCTCGCTGACATACGATACCCCAGCAATAGGATTTGCACCAAACTGTTTACTTGAAGTGAAGTGGATTCATAAAAATCCAAGCGGCAATCTGGATGCCGTTAACTTTTTTTGCGTCAGGCCGCTGCTATGTGTATGCGCCACTAAAATAATAGGAGCGAACATGCCATTTCTAAAATTTTATTTTCATACGAGGGTCGCTGTGGTTACGGGGCTGCTGCTACTTTTCTGTGCATCTGTTGCTACAGCTGAAACATTGCCGCCACCTGAGCAAGCCGTACAGGATGTTTCTGAATCCTTAAAAACACTTTTGCAGAATAACCAGGAACGCATCAAAACAGATTCTGCTTATGTTTATCAGTTGGCTGATGAGGTGATTGCTCCGCGTGTTGATTTCAACAGGTTGTCAGGTCTGGCGTTGGGCAAGCACTGGCGACGGGCTACAGCAGAGCAGAAAAAAGAGTTTATGAAGCAGTTTCAGCGTCTGCTGGTAAGAACCTATTCAACGGCATTCCGTGAATTTGGTGATTGGTCTCTGCGTTTTGTTCCTCGCCGTGATGTGGCTGATGCTGTGGGTGTTATTGTGCGTAGTGAGATTCAGCGCTCTGGCGGGGCTCCTGTTTCGGTGAATTATAGAATGCATCAAAAAGATGGTGACTGGCTGGTGTATGATGTGGTTATTGAAGGGATCAGCCTTGTAACAAACTATCGCAGTACCTTTGCCAAAGAGGTGCGTCTTAACGGTATGGATGGTTTGATTAAGCGAGTTACCAATCTGAACAACCGGCGTACAGCTGTATCTCAGCAAGCCTCCAGTTAATGTCTCAATTTGCCGCCCCTGGCCAGGGGCGGCAAGCTTTTTACCATAAAATCCCATTTCTTCCTATTTTTACGCTCATCCGGTTTAATCAGATAAATCAATGCCTTGATGATGTTTACTCGGTATTCAGGCAGGAATGTAATTCATGGGTTTCGTCAATTATTCGCAAAATGACGAATAATTGGCATTTTGTGCTAGAGTTTAATTAAGTTAATTATTTTGCGCTTGTTGATCACGTTAATTGATTGAAAGCATACCTCCTCCTCCGGCGCTAACTAGGCGCTTTATTTACCCGTCCACTCTCCCCGGACGGGTTTTTTTTATGTGCGGATAAATGTGCCGCTTATGGCATCCTGAATGGGGGTCGGCTGTTTTAGTGAGCCTGTTTTTCCATGAAGGATGAAGTCGACTTTCTCATTCAGCTGTTTCTGGAGTCCCAGAGGATTCTTTACCGGTTGGTGCCCAGTGATATTGGCGCTGGTTGAAATGAGTGGTGATTTGCAAGCACGGCACAGTTCTGCGGCCAAAGGATGGGCTGTGATCCGGACTGCAATAGAGTGGTGTTTGCCAGTGAGCCATTTTGGCACCCTGGGAGCTGCGGGGAGTAGCCAGGTGGTTGGCCCGGGCCAGGACTTGAGCACAGGGGCCATGATCTCCTGCGTTGGCTCAATAATGAATGGCCGAAGCTGGTCAAAATCTGACGCAATTAAAATGAGCCCTTTATCTATGGGGCGTTGTTTGAGTTGTAGCAGGCGCTGGACTGCGTCCCAGTCCAATGGGTTGCAGCCCAGGCCATAGACGGCTTCTGTTGGATAGGCAATCAGGTTGCCAAGCCAAAAATGTCTGGCTGCCTGCCGTAGTTGCCACGGGTGGACTGTCACAACAGCTGCTCAAAGTGAGTTTATTACTTCGCTAACTCAACCTGTAATTTGGCATCTTTGGCGATGACCGCATCAGCATTTGCCTGGCGCTCTTCACTGATGCAAATGGCGAGTTCAGGATCTGATAGGGCCATAATTTGTGCCGCCAGGTAGGCTGCATTTTTAGCGCCTGCTTTACCTACGGCGACGCAGGCTACAGGAATGCCGCCCGGCATTTGTACGGTTGAGAGTAGTGAGTCCATCCCTTGCAGTGGGCCTGCATCCATTGGGATGCCAATAACGGGCTTTAAGGTTAATCCAGCAACTGTGCCTGCCAGGTGTGCCGCGAGCCCTGCGGCAGCAATAAACACTGCGCAGCCGCGTTGATCAGCATCTTTTACAAAGCTGTGCGTGGCATCTGGGGTGCGATGAGCCGAGGTGATTTTTACCTCATAAGGAATATTGAGGTGCTTGAGCACATCCAATGTGGATTGAAGGATAGGGAGATCCGAGTCGGATCCCATCATAACGGCTACAAATGGTTTGTTCATGGTCATTGCTGGTTTTCGTCTTCAACGGGTTCTGAAAAGCTGCACTCTTTTTGAGGACAGACCTTTTCGGTTCCGCGTTTTTTGGTGGTTTTAATGGTGAGGATAGGCCAGCCACAACGGGGGCATGGTCCATCCACGGGTTCATTCCAGGTGGCATAGTCGCATTTAGGATAGCCTGAGCAGGAGAAGAAAATCTTACCCCGGCGGGATTTGCGTTTCAGTAATGTATCCTTATTGCACTTGGGGCAGGTTACGCCGGTATCTTCTGGTTTCTCGAGGGGCTCGATGAAACGGCAGTCAGGATAGTTTGAGCAGCCTATAAATTTGCCATAGCGGCCGCGCCTGATGATGAGGTTTGACTCGCATTTGGGGCATTGGCGACCCTCGATAACCTCAGGCTCATCCTTTTCATTGCCGTCGGCATTGAGGTCGCGGGTGTAGTCGCACTCTGGATAATTGTTGCAGCCAATGAAACGACCGTGCCGCCCGAGTCGAATAGAGAGTGGTTCGTTACATTTGGGGCACTTTTCATCCATTGCCTCGTGCGTAACATCGCTGCGTTTAACGTTTTGCTCTGTGTGGTCTATCCGCTCTTTGAAAGGACTCCAAAACTGCTCAAGTAGCGGAACCCACTCTTTTTCGCCGCGTGAAACGGCATCAAGTTCATCCTCAAGCCGTGCAGTGAAGTCGTAATCGACATACTTTGTAAAATATTCGGTGAGGAATTTATTAACAACGCGCCCCACATCGGTGGGCATGAATCGTTTTTTATCAAGCTCTGTGTATCCCCGATCTTGCAGGGTGGAGATGATTGAGGCATAGGTAGAGGGGCGGCCAATGCCGTGCTCTTCCAGTGCTTTAACCAGGCTAGCTTCACTAAAGCGTGGTGGCGGCTCTGTGAAATGCTGCCCGGTGCGGATGGCTTTGAGCTGGATGACTTCTCCTTGCTCAAGAGGTGGCAGCATTTTTTCATCGCTATCGCCAGCTTTGGCGTCATCGATACCCTCAAGATAGAGCGCCATAAAACCAGGGTTGGCAATGGTTGAGCCAGTGGCCCGAAAAACATGGCCTTCACCGCAGCCAAGGTCAGCGGCTACTGTATTGATGGTGGCGTGGACCATCTGGCTGGCAATGGTGCGTTTCCAGATGAGTTCGTACAGTCGATATTGATCTTTGGTCAAGCCATCCTTTAGCTCTTCAGGTGTTCGCTTGGCTGATGTTGGGCGAATGGCCTCGTGAGCCTCTTGAGCGTTTTTGGCCTTGGTTTTAAATGTTCGCGGCTGGGCTGGCAGCTGTTTGTCGTCGTATCGTTCAGTGATAAATTCACGGATTTCATCAAGCGCTTCCTGTGCCAGACTGACAGAATCGGTACGCATGTAGGTAATAAGACCGGTGGTGTCGCCGCCAATATCTATGCCTTCATAGAGCTGTTGTGCGGTGCGCATGGTGCGCTGAGTGGTGAATCCAAGCTTGCGAGCCGCTTCCTGTTGCAGTGTGGAGGTGATAAAGGGGGCGGCTGGATTACGCTTCCGCTTCTTTTTTTCAACCTTATCAACTGTTAGCTGGCCATTAGCTGCTGCAAGTAGTGTTTTTTCAGCTTCAGCAGCTGTTTCCCCATCTGTGATGCTGAACTGGCTCTGTTTTTCATTCTTGTAGTGAGTGAGCTTTGCACTGAACGATTGCTTGTTCTTGAGGCTGTCTGCCTCAATGGTCCAGTATTCCCGAGCTTTAAATGCTTCGATTTCCAGTTCGCGTTCAACAATCAAGCGTAGAGCTGGGCTTTGCACTCGGCCGGCAGAAAGGCCGCGTCGTATCTTTTTCCAGAGCAGCGGTGATAGATTAAAGCCAACCAGATAATCCAGTGCGCGACGAGCCTGCTGGGCGTTTACCAAGTCCATAGAGAGTTCGCGTGGGTTGGCAACGGCCTCTTGTACAGCGCGCTTGGTGATCTCATTGAAAACAATACGGTAGGTGGCCTTGCCTTTTAGTTTTTTGCGCTTTTGCAGTAGCTCGTACAGATGCCAGGAGATGGCTTCACCTTCGCGATCCGGATCAGTTGCGAGGTAGAGTGCATCTGCTTTGGCTAGGGCCTTGGTGATGGCTTGGACGTGGCGGTCATTTTTTTCAATGACCTGATACTTCATTTCAAAATTATTGGCGGTATCAACAGCACCCTCTTTGGGTACGAGATCGCGTACATGGCCATATGAGGCAAGCACTTCAAAGTCTTTGCCCAAGTATTTTTTGATTGTTTTGGATTTGGCCGGTGATTCAACGATAACCAGATTCATAGATGTAATTGCAAACCTGCGAGTTTGAGATTTATAACAAGTGGTGTGGCAAAAAAGGTACGGTTGCTTATTTTAATGGAGATACCGTGGTGTATCGCTGTAAATGAGTTCCTCCATCCGTGCAAAGGCGGACTCTTTGCCTGGTTGGTTCATAAGTACCAACAGGACGATCCAGCGAAGGTCATCAGCAGATATATGTGCGGTGTCGAGTGCCAGGGCGCGGTCGATAACCAACTCTCTGCTGGCCTGGTCCAGTATTTCATGCTGTTCCAGAAACAGCAGCATGCCTCTGCATTCGGTATCCAGCCTGATGGATTCCTGTGAGGTATAGATGCGCATGGCCTGGCTGGTGTGTGTGGCCTGTTGGCAGGCGTTTTGACGCCATGCCAATTCATCTAGCCAGTGGAATGCTTTTTTGATCATGGCAACAGGAAAGCCGGCCTGTGTCAGCTCTTCTTGCAGCTCTGTTTGATCAGGCTGGGAAGAGAGTTCTGCGTCCATAAAGTTTTCAAAGAGGTAGATAAGGATGTCTACGACATTTTCGTTCATTATGTTTCCTTTTGATGTGCTGCTTTGTGCAGCGCATCTGGGTAATTATTCAGGCCTTGCCCGTGCGAGAGAAACGACCGCCTGGCGCCGATGATACACATCCTTCTAGTTCAAGCAATAGGAGCATGGAGGAAACTGCCTCTGCGGTCAATCCACTTTGGGCAATTATTTCGTCAATTGGCACTGGATCATATCCTATGGTTTCAAGTAATTGGCGATATTCAGCATCAATTTCCAGATTGTGCTCACTATTTGATGGTTCAGTCCCGGAGTTTTCGTTGGGTATTAGTGTCTGTGTGAGTGGCCCCAGCTCTTCAATAACATCCTGTGCGGTTTCAATCAGTTTGGCTCCTTGTCGGATGATGGAGTGACAGCCGCGGGCAAGTGGATTATGGATAGATCCAGGGATGGCAAAAACCTCTCTGCCCTGCTCGGCAGCCTGGCGTGCGGTGATTAGAGAGCCGCTTTGCAATGCGGCCTCAACCACAAGGGTTCCCAGGCTTAGGCCGCTGATAATGCGATTACGTCGTGGGAAGTGTCCGGCCCTTGCAGGTGTGCCGGGTGGGAACTCTGAGACCAGTGCGCCTCCCTGTTGGACTATCTGTTTGGCCAGTGCATGGTGCTTTGCAGGGTAGACTCGATCTAGCCCTGTGCCAGTTACGGCAATGGTTGAGCCGTGAGTCTCAAGTGCTCCCTGATGACTGGCGCCATCGATGCCAATGGCGAGCCCACTGGTGATAGTGAATCCTGCACTGGCGAGATGATGCGCAAACTCTCGGGCTGTTTTTTTGCCAGAGGCGGTGGGATTGCGACTGCCTACCATGGCGATCTGTGGTGAAGCCAATAATATGGGGTTGCCATGCACAAAAAGTGCAGCGGGCGGATCAGCAGTTTCTCGTAACAGGGTGGGATAGTCGGGATCTTGCAGGGTAATGAGGTGATTGTCTGGCTGCTCAAGCCAGGCGAGATCCTCTTCAACAAGAGTCCAATTGGGTTGGCTCAGCTGTTTGCGAATCTTGGGTTTCAGCGTCAAATTTTCTAGCGCTTGAGGTGGGCCATCAAAGAGTGTGCTGATGTCCTGAACGTGCTCCAGCAGTTGATAGATACCGCGGCTTCCCAGGCCTTGAGTGCGCAGCAGCGCCAACCAGTATGCCTTTGCATCACTTTCGCTTTTAGAGCAATTGCTAACAGCTGATTGCATGCTTATGGGTGGTCTTTACGTGTGTTTTAAGGGGTATGGACTCGGTCAAGCACGTGAATAACAGTGGTGGCAGACATAATGATGCCAAAACTGACACGAGGGAAGGTGCGAAAGACCATAAGCACGCCTGCTCTCTCATCAGGCAGTGTTACCTTGTCATGAGGGTCAGGTGAGACACGATCAAAGATAGTTGCTCCACGTTTATCTACTGTTAGGACGTGACCGGGAGCAAGGCCGTTATCAGTGCCGCGGTCAAGCACGACAATATTATGCTGGCCAATCTGACTTACACCATTGAAGACGGCAATGATGTTACCTTTAATGTTTTGATCTGGTGACTTAGGGAAAAAGTCTTTCTGTGTTTTGTCATAGACAACAGGCAACAGGCGGTAGCCTGCAATGGCTTCCATTTTGCCGTTTATCATAATTAGTGAGGCCGGATCACCTGTGCGTTCAAGCTCAGCTGTGGCGATGTACATGGCTTCATAGCCTAGGATCTCACCAGTTTCAGCATCTTTATAGGGTCCTCCAGGGCGAATGATGTCGTATCGGCTATGTTCCTCGGTATCTATCGAGCGTACATAGATCTTGTCGTGCGTGGTGCCTGCAATACGTTCCTCTTTAAAGCTCACAATATAAGGTGCGGCATCCATATCCTTTTTATCCATCACATAGGGACGTGACAGAAATGGCATAATATCGCCCATGGGTATAACAGGTATTGCAGTATCTATTGGCGTTGAACGGATCTGTGGAGAGAGTTTTACTGTGCCAGACTCCCCTCCACGCTGGATGGACAAGACGGGTTTTCCGTTGAGATAGGTGAGTACGATGATATCGCCCGGATAGATCAGATGCGGATTTTCAATCTGCGGGTTAACATGCCATACCTCTGGCCACTGCCAGGGATCGCGCAAGAAACTCCCGGCGATATCCCATAATGTATCGCCTTTAACCACAGTGTAGCGGTCAGGGTGAGTGGGGTTGAGGGCTACTGGTTCAGCAGCGAATGTTGTGCAGGATAACAGTAGACCCAGTAGCAATCCTGTTAGCTTGAGGCTTAAATGAGGCATGATGGTCTCTTTTATGTGTCAATCGGGTTGAGTGTAGCCCACATAAACAAGGGTTTCAAAGTCAAAACGGTTAAACAGAATCCTGTATGATCATGATGTTAGCGTATAATCTTACTTTTGTACTATAAATTTTAGTTGAATCTATATGGCAATCCTAGAAATACTTCGATATCCCGACAGTCGGCTGCGGAACAAAGCCCAGTTTGTGGAGCAAGTGGATGCAGAAACCAAGCAGTTAATAGATGACATGTTTGAAACCATGTATGAGGCTTCGGGCATTGGCCTTGCCGCAACTCAGGTAAATTCTACAAAACGACTTCTTGTACTGGATATTTCGGAAGAGCATGATGATCCTTTGTGTCTGATCAACCCTGAAATTGTCTCTAAAGAGGGTGAAGAGAAGGCGGATGAAGGCTGTCTTTCTGTGCCAGGATTTTACGAACCGGTTAAGCGTGCAACCCATATTCAGGTCAAGGCGTTGGATCGGGATGGCAATCCCATTGAGCTTGATTTGGAGGGTCTGCCGGCTGTATGTGTGCAACATGAGATTGACCATTTGGATGGTAAGCTTTTTATCGATTATCTCTCTAGTTTAAAGCGCACTCGCATCCGTAAAAAGCTGGAGAAAGAAGCGCGTCAGGCAGATGATGAGTAACTGCTGCCGCATCCCTTAAATTATCCCGGTTAATCACTATTATTGCTGAGACCAGGTTCCCATTCTTAATCTTTAAGCCATGAAAATAATTTTTGCTGGTACACCGGAATTTTCTGTTGCCACACTTACTACCCTTCTTGATTCAGAGCATCAGGTTATCGGTGTTTACACGCAACCTGATAGACCGGCTGGACGTGGGCGGAAACTCACAGCCAGCTCAGTTAAATTGCTGGCATTGGAACACAACATTCCTGTCTATCAGCCCAAAAGCCTCAAAGGTGAAGCAGAACAGGCCGAGCTTGCATCCCTACAGGCAGACCTGATGGTAGTTGTGGCTTATGGCCTGTTATTACCAAAGGCGGTACTTGAAGCGCCTCGTCTGGGTTGTGTCAATGTCCATGCCTCGCTTTTACCCCGATGGCGCGGTGCTGCGCCGATTCAAAGGGCTATCCTGGCGGGTGATGCAGAGAGCGGCGTTACCATCATGCAGATGGATGAGGGGTTGGATACAGGCGATATGTTGTTACCGCGCAGTTGCCCGATAGAGCCAGAGGATACGGCGGCAGATCTGCACGACCGGCTTGCGCTATTAGGCGCTGAGGCATTGCGTGATGCACTACCTGGCATTTTTGATGGAACACTAGAGCCAGAGGTGCAGGATGATGCTTTGGCTACCTATGCTAAAAAGCTGGAGAAAAGCGAAGCCCGCTTGGACTGGAGTCAATCTGCTGTGCAGTTGGACCAACAGATTCGTGCCTTTAACCCCTGGCCGGTTGCACAAACCACTCTGGATGGGGAGATAATTCGGATTTGGAAATCAGTGCCACTGACTGATGTTGCAAGTGCAGAAGCAGGCCGAGTTATTGCCACTAGTCGTGAAGGTATTGATGTGGCAACTGGAAAAGGTGTTTTGCGCATTAAAACACTTCAGCTCCCGGGTAAGCGTGCGATGGATGCGGCTGATTTTCTTAATGCTCGTGATATGGATGGGGTGATGTTTGGCTGAGCGTAAACGAAAAGGGCGGTCAAAAGGCCGGAGGTCACAAGCCAGCTCCAATCCACGTGCACTTGCAGCCCTGATTATTAAGCAGGTTGTGGGGGGGCGATCACTTTCGGATGTTCTAAGCAAAGAGTTGGAAAAGATTGGCCCAGACTACCGGCCTTTGATTCAGGAGATCTGCTATGGCGTGATGCGCTGGTACCCACGTCTGGATGCATTAGTGCAACAGTTATTGGAACGTCCGCTTAAAGCCAAAGACGGTGATGTTCGTGCCCTGATTCTGATGGGCTGTTACCAGCTGCTTTACATGCGGGTCGCAGATCACGCTGCTGTGACTGAAACAGTGGAGGCGACCAAGGCACTCAATAAACCCTGGGCAACCGGGCTGGTGAATGGTGTATTGCGCCGTTTTCAACGCGAACAGGATGAGCTGCTGGAGAGATTGGTCGATAACCCGGTTGCTCATAACGCCTATCCAGCTTGGCTGCTGGATGCGATTAAAACAGCCTGGCCTGAGCAGTGGCAGGCTATTATTGAGGCATCCAATCAGCGCCCGCCGATGAGTTTGCGGGTTAATCGGCATCATCAGAGTCGTGACGCTTATGCGGAGCGCTTAAATAGTCAAGGGATTGCCTCTTCAGTTTTTACTGATGTCCCCACGGCGCTGGTATTGGAGCAACCGCAGGATGTGCTTGAACTGCCGGGGTTTCTGGATGGGGATGTCTCGGTGCAGGATGCAGGCGCTCAGATAGCTGCGGGTTTGCTGGATCTGCAACCAGGCCAGCGCGTGCTTGATGCTTGTGCTGCGCCAGGTGGCAAGAGTTGCCACATTTTGGAGATAGAGCCTGAGCTGGCTTCGTTGGTATTGGTTGATGTTGATGCGACTCGGCTAGAGCGGGTAAAAGAGAACCTGCAACGGCTAAAGTTGAACGCGGAACTGTGTCAGGGGGATGCCAGTGCACCTGCGGGTGATTGGGCTAATCGGCAGTATGATCGGATTTTGCTGGATGTCCCCTGCTCTGCCACAGGCGTGATTCGCCGTCACCCGGATATCAAATGCCTGCGCCGCAAAGGGGATATTCCAGCACTGGTATCGCTGCAATCAGAGATTCTGGATGCAATCTGGCCACTGCTGGCTCCTGGTGGAAAATTGCTCTATTGCACCTGCTCGCTGCTGCCGGATGAGAATGATATTCAAGTGATGCAATTTCTCCAGCACCACCCTGATGCGCAAGAGTCTCCAATTAAGGCAGACTGGGGATTTGCTCGCAGTTATGGTCGTCAAATTCTGCCTGGTGGGCAGCAGACAATGGATGGTTTTTATTATGCAGTGCTGGAAAAGCTGAAGTGAGAGAATAGGCTCACCATGTTCTACTGGATGCGTTACAGTCTGTTTCTTGTCATTGCCATATTGCCTGGGTTGTTGCAGGCGGAGCCGATTGCAGTCCGGCAGGTAGAGTCGCAGCTTCAGGAAGAGCGCTATCTGGTCGATGCGCAACTTCACTTTGATTTTAATGAAACAGTCATGGATGCATTGCAACATGGTGTTCCGTTGACTATTGAACTGCAACTGCAAGTGGTTCGGAAGGATGCCTGGTTTTGGGAGCCAAATGTGGCCGATCTTAGGCTCTACCGTGTGCTTAGGTTTCATGCACTGACTGGGCTTTATGAGATACAAAACCTGGAGCAGGGTCGTTCACAAAGCTTTGCAATCCGTGATATTGCTATCTCTGCATTGGGTGAGATTCAGTCACTGTTTATGGTGGAGAAAAAGCAGCTTATAGAGGGCGAGACCTATGTGCTGGAGTTGCGCGCAAGTCTGGATATTGAATCACTGCCGCTTACATTGCGCCCATTAGCCTACCTCACCGCAGATTGGAATCTTGCCAGTGATTGGCATATTCACCCTCTGACGCAGTTGTTGGATACCAGTACGTTATGACACCAAAACGGTTTATTACTCGTATCCTGCCAATGACGATGTTGTTGGTGCTGTTGCTGATATCACTGCATCTAATGACAACGGCGGTACAGAACTCATCTGAACTAAACCGACTGTATGTGCCGCTGCTGCTGTTCAGTATCTTCGGTCTTGTTGTGCTGGTGGTGATGATTACTGTGCAGCTGGTGAGGTTGGTGCGCCAGTATCGGCGTAAAAAGATAGGATCTCGCCTCACAGTTCGCATGGTATTGCTGTTTGTGCTGCTATCACTGACGCCGCTTTCAGTGGTTTATTACTACTCTCTGGGCTTTTTACTACAGGGTATTGATAGTTGGTTTGATGTGCAGATCGATCAGACCATGGATGATGCGCTGGAACTTAGCCAAGCCTCCCTCGATCTGCATAAGCGCGAGCGCCTTAAGCGCACTGAGCAGGCAATGAGTATGATGGTCGACTCGTCTGAAGTGGCCATGGCGCTGAGCCTGGATGCAGTGAGAGAGCGCTATGGTGCCTATGAGATGGCGCTACTCTCTTTCTCAGGCAGGTTGATTGCCTCCAGCCATAAAGACCCCACGATACTGGTCCCCATGTCGACAGATAGCTACATTGTGCAGCAGGTGCGCCAGGGTGAACACTATGTAGGGCTAACCACCCAAGGTGAAGAGGATAATCTGTTTGTGCAGGTTGTGGTGCCTCATACTCAGGGGCGTTCGTTGTTGATGCAGGCGGTTTACCCCACCTCAACTAATATAGCGATATTAAGTGAAAAGGTGCAGGCCGCCTACAGCCGCTATAAAGAGCTGGCCTACCTGCGGCAGTCACTAAAATTCAGCTTTACCCTAAGTCTCACTCTTATGCTGCTATTTAGTGTGCTGACGGCGGTGTGGGTGGCGTTTTTAACAGCGAAACGTTTGGCCAAGCCCATTGCCAATATTGCTGAAGGTACTCGTGCGGTCACTAAAGGTAATTATGACCTGGAGTTGCCGGTTCCCAAGTGGCGTGATGAGTTGGGCTTTTTGGTGGAATCATTCAATACCATGACCCGCCGTATTGCCCAGGCCAGCAATGAAGCGGATCAGAGTCAGCGGCAGGTGGAGTCGCAGCGCGCCTATCTTGAAACTGTGCTGGGAAGGCTCTCATCAGGTGTTATGGCGGTGGACAGAGAGCTGGCGTTGCGCACCGCCAATCAGGCGGCCCATGATATCTTGCAGGTTGATCTTGACCAGTTTAGTGGTCGCCCGCTGGAGGATCTGGCCACGGTATCCACACGTTTGCAGCAGTTTGTCGATGCCATTCTTGAACCGCTGGCAGCTAAAGGCGGTGAGTGGCGTGAAGAGATAACCCTGTTTGGTGATGATGGGCGTCAGGTGCTGTTGTGTCGCAGTACGCCAATGTCGCAACCTGATGGCGAGCAATCAGGGCAGGTGCTGGTGTTTGATGACATCACTGCGCTGATTCAGGCGCAACGTGATGCAGCCTGGGGAGAGGTGGCGCGTCGTCTGGCGCATGAGATTAAAAATCCGCTGACACCCATTCAGCTTTCAGCAGAGCGGCTGCGGCGTAAATTTCTCAAGAAGATGGAAGAGAAAGATGCCAAGGTAATGGACAGAGCAACTCACACCATAGTGCAGCAGGTTGAGGCGATGAAAGAGATGGTGAATGCCTTCTCAGATTTTGCTCGTCCCCCTGATATAAAGGTGTGTTCAGTGAGGTTTGATCCACTGATTGCTGAGATAATGGATCTCTATCGTAATAGCATTGAGGGGATAGATCTGACATGGAAACTGAATGCCCCTGAAGCCCAAATTGAGGCAGACCCACTGCGCTTGCGCCAAGTGGTGCACAACCTGGTAAAGAATGCACAGGAGGCAGTGGCTGGGCGCGAAGGGGCAAGGGTGGCGGTGAGCACCGAGGAAAAAACAGTGGGTGATTGCCGTTTTACAGAGCTTAAAGTTGTTGATAATGGGCCTGGTTTTGATGCGGAGACGCTGGGGCAGATATTTGAGCCCTATGTCACCACGAAAGTTAAAGGAACAGGGCTTGGCCTGGCGATTGTGAAAAAGATTGTGGAAGAGCACGGCGGTATGATTCGCGCTGAAAACAATGCGCAAGGTGGTGGTTGTATTGTGTTGCGCCTGCCAATATTGGGAGAGTGTGTCTGCTTGATCAATGATGTCACTCCAACAAATGAAGATAAAAAGAGGAGCGATACCGCATGAGCGGTTCCTATATTCTGGTAGTTGATGATGAGCCGGATATTCGTCGTCTGGTGCAAGAGATCCTGGAAGATGAAGGGTATCAAGTGGCTGTGGCGGAAAACGGCGTTAAAGCGCGCCAGGCTCTGCGTGATAGGCGGCCTGATCTGATGTTGCTGGACATCTGGATGCCAGATCTGGATGGCATCAGTCTACTTAAAGAGCTGGATGAGGGCAGTGGTCTGCCCTGCCCTATTGTAATGATGTCAGGCCATGGCACCGTGGAGACGGCGGTAGAGGCCACCCGTTTGGGCGCTTATGATTTTCTGGAAAAACCGCTCTCGCTGGCCAAGCTGTTGTTGACGACGGAACGTGCGCTGGAGGTGGATAAACTTCAGCAGGAGAATGTGGGGTTGCGCCGCCAGATACAGTATACCCAGGAGCTGGTAGGCAAGAGCGCGGTCATGCAACGCCTGCGGGAACAGGTGAAACGAATTGCCCAGCATGATACCTGGGTTCTGATTACGGGTGAGTCCGGCAGTGGCCGGGAGACCTTCGCTCGTTACCTGCATGCCCAAAGTGCGCGAAGCGAACGGCCCTTTGTAGATCTGGGGGTTTCATCCATTACCCAGGGCAATGAAGCGCGAGAACTGTTTGGCACTGAGGAAAATGGACAGGTTCACTACGGCAGCCTGGAGCAGGCGCGGGGCGGTACGCTGTTTCTGAATGAAGTGGGTGACATGGGGCTGGAGGCGCAGTCAAAGTTGCTGGGCGCATTGGAGACTGGCTCCTTTTTACGAGTGGGAGGCGTTGATCCGGTAGAGATCGATGTGCGCATTGTGGCGGCAACTCAGCGCAATCTGGAGGAAGATGTCCGGGCCGATCGTTTTCGGGAAGATCTCTTTTATCATCTCAATGTGGTTCCTTTGCATGTTCCTGCGCTGCGAGATCATCGGGAAGATGTCCCGGAGCTGCTCAATTACTATGTCGACTTTTATGTGGCGCATGAAAAACTCACCTACCGGCATTTTGATATGGGGGCACAGAATTTTCTGCGTAACCATGCCTGGCATGGGAATATCCGGGAGCTGAAGAATCTGGTGCAGCGGTTGCTGATTTTGGGTACAAGCAGAGAGATCTCCGTGGATGAGATTGAATCAGCCATGGGTGCTTGGGAGCAGACATCAGGTGCGGGAATGGTGGTGCCACTCTCTTTTGACCTCCCTTTGCGTGAGGCACGTGAACAGTTTGAGAAGAGTTACCTGGAGTACCAGCTGGAGCAGCATGCAGGTAATGTGACCAAGGTGGCGCAGGCGGCAGGTATGGAGCGCACGCATCTCTATCGAAAACTACGTTCATTGGGTGTGGAAATTAAAGACCGGAAATAACTGTTCAGCTCATCCCTGACTTGCCCGATTACAGCGTCAAAAATACTCATTTACACGTGTAAACTGCGTATTTTATCCTTGTACTCGAACAACTCAGGAGTAATCTGAACAGTTATAAATCTGTTGTTAACCGTGCTGAATAATTAAGACCGGAAATAATCGATGAAAATTATAATACTTGGGGCGGGTCAGGTTGGTTCTTCGGTGGCGAATAGTCTGGCCAGCGAATCGAATGATATTACCGTTGTAGATGTTAATGCACAGCTACTGAGTGAGATGCAGGATCGACTGGATCTTCGCACGGTACAGGGACACGCGTCACACCCTGATGTGTTGCGGCGGGCTGGTGCGGATGATGCCGATATGATTATCGCCGTTACCAATAGTGATGAGACCAACATGGTTGCCTGTCAGGTGGCCTACACTCTGTTTCATACCCCCACTAAGATTGCCCGTGTGCGTGAACTTGGCTATCTCAGCTACCCGCATCTGTTTACCCATGAAGCGCTGCCTGTCGATGTGTTGATCAGCCCGGAGCAACTGGTGACAGATTATATTCAGCGTCTGATTGAGCACCCAGGTGCTTTGCAGGTGTTGGATTTTGCAGCTGGCCGCGTGCGACTGGTGGGTGTCAGAGCTGTTACCGGTGGGCCACTGGTTGGGAATCAGATCTCTGCATTGGCGGAGCATATGCCGGGAACAGAGGCCCGGGTGGCGGCTATCTATCGACAAGGGCAAGCGATACGCCCAGAAGGGGACACCATTATTGAGGCGGATGATGAGGTGTTCCTTATTGCAGCCGCCTCTAATATCAAAGCCGTGATGAATGAGTTACGACGGCAGGAGAAGCCCTTCAAACGCCTGATCTTTGCGGGTGGAGGCAGTATTGGACGACGCCTCTGTTCAGCGTTAGAGGATAGATACCGGGTGAAACTGATTGAGCATAATGCTGCCAATGCAAAGATTGTTGCAGAGGAGCTGGAAAAGACCATTGTATTGCGCGGCGACGCCGCAGATGAAGAGCTACTGCTGGAAGAGAATATCGAAGATACGGATGTATTCTGTGCAGTCACCAATGATGATGAGGCTAATATCCTGTCAGCCATGTTGGCCAAACGACTTGGGGCGCGAAAGGTGATGGCACTGATCAATCGAGGGGCTTATGTGGATCTGGTGCAGAATACCTCTGTGGATATTGCCATCTCCCCGCAGCAGGCCACCATGGGTAGTCTATTGACTCATATTCGTCGGGGTGATGTCGTTAATGTTCATGCTCTTCGTCGTGGCGCGGCAGAGGCTATTGAAGCAATTGCTCACGGAGATGAAAGCTCCTCCAAAGTAGTGGGGCGCAGTATTGAAGAGATCAAGCTTCCAAAGGGAACCAGTATTGGTGCAGTAGTGCGGGGTGAAAAGGTATTGATTGCCCATCATGATACGGTTATTGAGCCAGAGGATCATGTCATCCTGTTTCTGGTGGATAAGCGACAGATTCCTGAAGTGGAGAAGCTGTTCCAGGTGGGTGTAACCTTTTTGTAGGGCTATCGGCTAAAAATTGCCAGAGGAAAAACCAGAGTTAGAAAACAGCTCGGCACAAAAGAACAACTCCTTTGTCGCTTTATAGGGTGTTTTTTATTGATGCTGAGGAATGATGAATGTAAAGGCTGCTCCCTCTTCTGGGTTGTTTTTTGCAAAGATGGTTCCGTTATGTCCTTTGATGATCTCTTTGCAAATAGCCAGGCCAAGACCGGTGCCTCCGCTGCCTGTATCAGTCATGCTGGATTGTATGAAGCGGTCAAATACCTGCTCTTGTTCCATTTCTGGAATGCCAATGCCCTGGTCTGTGATGTTGACTGCAATAGCGGGTATTTTTTCCTGTATAGAGTGTCCTTCTCTAGGGGGTAAAAAAGTAGAGTTGAAGGAGATCTGAATCAACTTTTTCTCAGGTGTGAATTTAATGGCATTTGAGAATATATTGTTTAAAACTTGCAGAATCTTATCTGAATCAACTTCAGCTATCGTGTTGTCATCTGTGGGAATGATCGTTAGCTTCAGTTGCTTGTTGGTGGCTAGACCGGAAAGTTCTGAGATGACCGTTTTTGCCAGCATTTTAAGATCGTGCTCTTCCATGATGAAGCTATCACGTCCGGCCTCTAGCTTTGAGAGATCTAACAGGTCATTGAGCAGGATGAGCAATCGTTGGCCACTTTTATCAATGCATGAAAAATAGTGCTGTAGTTTTTCCTGACCAGCTGCTTTTGTTTTTCCTGCGCCCATTTGCGCAAAATTTAATATGGCATGCATAGGTGTGCGCAATTCATGAGAGATGTTGGCTAGGAAAATACTTTTGGCGTGATTAGCTGCTTCGGCAGCCTCTTTTGCGGTGGCAAGATCAGCCGTCTTCTGTTCAACAATCTGTTCAAGATGATTGCGGTGCCATTGCAGTTCGCTGTTGGTGCTTTCCAGCTCTTTAACCTTTTCATCAAGTTTATTGATAAGGCGCTCAGCATGTATGATTTCTAATGCTTCAGTATTTATCTCTGGACTATCAGGTGAGTGTGCTTGCTCTGCGGCATGCTCCTGCATTACCTCTTTGATGATTTGGAGCATCTCTTCCATCTCTATCGGCTTAATGATGAAACGTGAAACGCCCATGGAGAGAGCCAGTTCTTTATCTTCCTCATCAATATAGGTGGCGGTGTAGAAAATGAGCGGTATTGTTTTTAGCTGAGCCTCTTTTTTTAATTCGAGGCAGAGCGCGTAGCCATCCATATTTGGCATCAGGATGTCAGAGATGATGAGGTCAGGCGCGGTTTTTTTAGCTAATGCCAGTGCTTGGACACCATCGGCTGCGCTTGTAACGGTGTAACCGCCAATTTCCAGTGTGGTTTCAAGTACGGTCTTTAGATCTTTGTCGTCTTCGACAATAAGGATATGCATTAAAATTATCCTTGCTTTAAATGCACTTTAGCATAGCAGATAAGCGGCAGCTTTGACCTACTTTACCTGATAAGCCATTACTTTGAGCGTTCTGTGCTTATGCGCTTGTGTGGTTATGTTCGAGAGCCCATGCTGAAAAATCTTTTCCTGACATAGGCTTAGCAATGAAATATCCTTGTGCTATATCGCATCCAATATCAGATAACATGTCCCATGTTTTTTGTGTCTCTATACCTTCGGCTACTACTGTCATTCCCAGTTCATGCCCCAACAGGGTGGACATTTTTATGATGGCCAGTGCCTCTGCATCGGTTGAGGCGTGCATCACAAAAGACTGATCAATCTTCATCTCAGAGAAGGGCATTTGGTAGAGCTGGGTTAGCGATGAGTAGCCTGTGCCAAAGTCGTCAATCGAAAGTGCGACATCTTTCATTCTTAAACGGGTCAGTATGTCGAGTGATTTGATCAGTTCCTGCATTAGAGTGGTTTCAGTTACCTCAAAGATAATCTGTCCAGGGTGTAGATGGTATTTTTTGATTTCGGCATCTACCCACTCTGGCAAAGCAAGATCCTTAAAGCTGCAAGCATCCATATTGATGGCGACCTTGAGATGTAATCCATGTTTCAGCCATTCGTTGGCCTGTTGAAATGCTTGCTGAAGTACTTCAGATGTTAATGCTTCCATAAGCCCGGCTTGTTTAGCCAAGGGTATGATGACGCTAGGTGCAAGCAAACCATGCTCTGGGTGGTTCCATCTAATGAGTGCTTCTGCGCCAACTAGTTTGCCTGAGTTTATAGCTAATTTTGGTTGGAAGTAGGCCTGTAGCTCGCCTTTAGCAAGTGCGCGTTGAAGCTCTTGTGTGGTTGGTTTATGTGAATGTGCAGAGGCCTGTTTATTGTCATCATCTAATGAGAATTGAAGGCTGGATAACAACGCTTCAAGATCTTCATAAAGGATCGGTTTGGTCAGTGCTTGGATGATGTTAAGGCCTTGCTCTGAGGCCAATTTTTGTGCTGAGTGAAGCACGCCTGGATCATAACCGCTAATGAGAATAATTTGTGCAGATGCCTGTTGGCTTGCCATAAAACGGAGAAGTTCTATTCCATCCCGTTCTGGCATCATTAGATCAAGTATGATGATGTCAAAGTCATCGGAATATAGTTGCTCAAAGGCGCTGGGCTGGTGAGTGGCTATAGCTTCAAAACCCATATTAATAGCGACATCACAGATGAATGCGCCAATATCTGGCTCATCATCAACTATTAAAATTTGGCGCTTATTGGACATGTATGTTTTTGACCTAAATTATTAGTTTTACTGAATCAAATTGATTGAAATTTATTTCGTTTTGATAATGATTTTTAATCTGAATCAAGTCGTGCTCTGATCTGTTTTGCCAGCTCTTTTACTTGATATGGCTTAGGTAATAGATGAGCTTCAAAATGCGCTTGGCCATTTTTGGCTATGGCTGTACTGGTAAAGCCTGACGTGAGCAACACCTTAAGTTTGGGATATTTTGCTATAGCCTGCTCTGCCAGCTCATAGCCATTCATGCCGCCTGGCATCACCACATCACTGAATAAAAGATCAATGTTTTTAACTTTTGTGAGTTGATCCAGTGCTTGAGGGCCATTTGTTGCTGTAACTATTTGATATCCTAGTTCTGCCAGATAGTCCTGTGCCAATTCAAGAAGATCCTCTTCATCATCGACAATAAGAATCGTCTCGTGGCCACGGGGCGCTTTGCTTTCTGTTTGATTATTTAGTTGCAGTGGATCCGCTTTCTCTTCATGTGCGCGAGGTAGATAGAGGCGTAAGGTGGTACCGATTTTAGGTTCGGAATAGATTATGATTTGGCCTTTTGAGCGGCTTATAAATCCGAATACCATGCTCATTCCCAACCCTGTCCCTTTGCCTTGTGGTTTGGTGGTAAAGAAAGGGTCAAAGATGTGCTCTTGCACTTCTGTAGTCATACCTGTTCCTGTATCGCTTATTGCTATTACTACATATTCGCCAGCTATGATGTGAGAGGTTTTGTTGGTATAAGCCTGCTCCAGAGTTTGATTAGATGTCTCGATAGTGAGTTTTCCGCCTTCGGGCATGGCATCCCGTGCATTGAGAGCCAGATTGAGCAGTGCATCTTCAAAGTCGCCGGGATCTATGTTGGTTAGCCAGAGATCCTCTGCTAACAGGTACACTACCTCGACTTGTGGGGTTACTGAGCGGATGATAAGACTGTCCATATCCTGAATGATATTATTGATATTGGTGAGCGCTATGTTCTGCGCTTGCCGTCGTGAGAATCCCAATAGTTGCTTAGTAAGCTTTGCTGCACGAAGAGCTGCTTTATTTGCAGTATTAATATATTTGCCGCTCGTTTTATCGACTGGCTCTTGATGTTTGAGCAGACCAAGATTGCCAATGATAATGCCCAATAGGTTGTTAAAGTCATGAGCAATGCCGCCGGTCAGCTGGCCAATGGCATCCATTTTTTGTGTTCGACGCAGTATTTTATCTATAAGTTTGCGGTCAGTAATATCCTGAACAATGCCTATGACATGAGTTGTTTTGCCATTTTCATCTAGCTTCGGTTCGCCAGCTGTGTGAACCCACTTCTCGGTGCCGTCTTTCAGTTGCAGGCGATGCTCTATCTCCCAAGGTGCCTCTTCTTCAATGCCCTCTTGAATGAAAGTTAGAGTAGCTTCTCGATCTTCTGGATGGATGGTTTTAACAAATGCATCGAAGCCTATTTCGTTAATGGTAAGCCCTAGAATTCTTAACAGTTCATCAGAGCTTGTTAGTTTTCCTGTTTCTGGGTCGAGTTTCCAATTGCCGATATGGGCGATCTCTTGCCCTTTAATAAGATTGGCATCGCTTTCACGAAGTGCCTCTTCGGTTTTTTTCTGCTCGGTAATATCTTCAACACCGGATAGGATAAAAGTTTCACCATCTTTTTCTAATAATTTGCCTGACAGACGAACTGGAATCAGATGTCCATTTTTATGGATGTACTCTTTTTCATAAGGGCCGTAGTGTCCGGTTATTTTCAGTGTTTTTATTTGATGCTGTTCATCTTCTGTGTACTTGGTAGGGGTAATATCCCAATAGCTGAGCTGTAAAGCCTTATCGATAGGGTAACCAATGATTTGTGCATAGGTTGCGTTGATGTCAACCAATTCACCATTCATTCGGCATAGTGCAAGTCCGATAGGGGATTGATTAAACAACATGCGATTGTAAAGTTCGCTAGTCTGTAATGCTTGTTCGGCATGTTTACGTTTGGTGATATCTTCAGAAACTTGCACTAAGCCTTCCATGTCACCCATTGGACCAATGGGTGACAAGGTGAACTTTTGCCACTTAGCGTGTAAAAACTCCAGCTCAAACCCGTCCAGTGGTCGGTTTTGCTGGATATGATGACAAATGGGGCAATTTGTGTGGCTGCATTGCTTGCTATGAAAAAGATCATGGCAGTGGTGGTTAAGCAATTCATTTTCCGTTAGCTGGGTGAAGCGCTGCGCTGCTTGGTTGGCCTGGTGAATAATGCCCTTTCTATCAATGAGCAATGTAGGCAGAGCAATGGCGTTGTAGGTGCTGGCACCGCGTGCCATAGCCTGATATGGCTTGCTAAGTGTGGTGCGGATGATGGCAAGATAGATGCACCAGAAAGAGAAAAATTTGGCAATATGCCCTGTTAAATGAAAGTTGCCGTAGAGGGTGATATAGGAGGTGAAGCAAAACTCTGCTGCTATGGTAAAGCCAATAGAGATTAGAAGTAGATGAAGAATGTTTTTCTCTAGATTGTTTCTTTTGTTATAAAGCACAATCCAGGCAGCGATGAGAATGCCAATAATAATGTATTCGCTGTTAACCTTAAATGGAGTGAGTCCTTCTTCTTCAATGAACATCTTTGGTAATACGCCACTTATTACCAGTGTGCTTATAAGTATGAAATAAAAACCAAAGCCCAAAGTGACATAGATGCGATTAAGTTTGTGTTTAAAGAAAAAAAAGGCGGAGAGCAGTATCAGCGCCTCAAAATAACGGGCAAAAATCCAGAATTCCAAAGTGGTTTGGGCTCCGTTTACCCCGAGCATATCGAGTCCTTTGAAGCTCAGTGTGTGGAGCAAATCCATGCAGGCCACCCAGAAATAACCAATGCCCAGGTAGGTAAAGAAATGATTACGGGTAAATGAGTAGGTGTGCCAGGCAACTACGGCCATAGTAATGGATACAACAACCGTGAGCATTTCTGCAAGAGTATGGAATAGCAGATAGTTGTACGATGCAGTGGCAATCAGCAAGAGAGTAATTGCGACAGGAATAGCAATATCGGTCTTGTGTTGGGATAGAGATGTAGATGGTGGCGTATTAGAATCCATTGCTAATTTGCTAATTTGCTAATTTGCTTATTTAGTTTTTTTAAATTGGCCATCAACTTTGCTGATTTAAATCATATTTGGCCTCTCCCAATAAAAAGTATAGGTTACTTTTATTGTCTTGTTTGATGATATGTTGTTGAGTAAGTTGATAAAAACGTATGAAATATAACGTTTTTTTAAGAGAAGGCGTGATTTAGCTCAATGTGTTTGAACAAACTGTGCAATTCAACTGACCGTGGTGTTATATTTTGCTTCATAGAGTTTCTGTTTATTGAGCTGTTTTATGCCAACCTTGCTATTTCGATTAAGAGATGTACCAGATGATGAAGCGGAAGAGATTCGCCAGTTATTGACAGATAATACGGTTGAATTTTATGAGACCTCTGCGGGTAACTGGGGGATCTCATTTGCAGGCATCTGGTTAAAGGATGAGATGCGGTTGGCAGAAGCCAAAGCATTGATTGAAGTGTATGAAAAGGAGCGCTTGATCAAGGTCAGAGCTGAATATGATGAGCTGGCGAGAGAAGGCAGGGAGCGAACGATGATGGATGTGATAAAGGAAAATCCCATTCGCTTTCTCATTTACATGGCGGTTATCGCACTGGTGTTGACCCTTTCTATAAAACCCTTTTTGGATCTTGCGGGCGATTAGTTACGGCGTGCTGTCTACGGACTTTTAATTAGTGAAGTGGTTAATTGTGAGTAATTCAAAATAGTCATGAGTGGTTTTCCCAGCTAGAATCCTGGTTAAGGCAGTTGCTGCTGAATTATCGTCCCGCTAAATAACCAGATACCAATAAAAAACGTGCAACTATTCGTCGTTCAACGCATCCTCGGCATCCTGTTAATGGTGTTTAGCCTGACTATGCTGCCTCCTATACTGGTCTCCTGGCTCTATTCAGATGGAGCGGCAGTTGCATTTTTTGATGGTTTTGCACTAACGCTTTCGATGGGGGTGCTTTTTTGGCTGCCCGTGCGCAAGCAAAAAAAGGAGCTTCGCCTACGTGATGGCTTTATGGTTGTCATCATGTTCTGGACGGTGCTGGGTCTGACAGGCTCGCTCCCTTTCATGTTGGCTCATGATCCGAGTATGTCGATAACCGATTCGATATTTGAATCCGTCTCCGGTCTGACAACTACGGGCGCTACGGTCATCATCGGCCTCGATGCGCTTCCGCAATCACTGCTCTTTTATCGACAACAGCTCCAATGGCTGGGTGGCATGGGTATTATCGTGCTAGCGGTCGCAGTGCTGCCGATGCTGGGCATTGGTGGTATGCAGCTCTATCGGGCAGAGACCCCCGGTCCCATGAAGGATAACAAGCTGACCCCGCGTATTACGGAGACAGCCAAGGCGCTGTGGTATATCTACCTTGGGCTGACATTAGCATGCACACTCGGTTACTGGGCGGCAGGTATGACGCTGTTTGATGCGATTTGCCATGCTTTTTCCACGGTCGCGATTGGGGGGTTTTCAACTCACGATGCCAGCATGGGGTACTTTGATAGCCGCTTGATTGAGATGATTGCGGTGGTCTTCATGCTTTTGGCTGGGGTCAATTTTGCGCTGCACTTTGTGGCGTTTCGCTACCGTAATCTACTGGTCTATTTGGGTGATTCTGAGTTTCGTTACTATGTGGTTAATATGGCCGTTGTCTGTGCGGTTGTGATTCTCACGCTGCACTCAACGGGTACCTATGAGGCGTGGGATGAATCCATTACCCAAGGAATTTTCCAGACGGTCTCTATAGGCACTACGGCAGGGTTTACCACGGCTGATTATTCAAGCTGGCCTGCTTTTATCTCCATTTTGCTGTTGTTTGCCAGTTTTGTGGGAGGCTGTGCAGGATCAACGGGGGGCGGTATTAAGGTGATCCGTTATGTCCTGTTGATTAAACAAGGGTTACGAGAGATCTTCCGATTGATTCACCCCAGTGCCGAAACCCCAATCCGTCTTGGAGGCAAGACCATTTCCACTCGGGTAGTGGAAGCTGTCTGGGGTTATTTCTCTCTCTATGTGGCGAGTTTTATTTTGATGTACTTGGGGCTGGCGCTGCTGGGGATTGATCTGACAACAGCCTTTTCTGCGGTGGCGGCCTCCATCAACAACCTGGGGCCAGGGCTGGGTGATGTCGGGCTTAATTATGCTGGCTTGAGTGACCCAGCCAAACTGATTCTCTGCTTTGCCATGCTGTTAGGGCGGTTGGAGATCTTCACGCTGCTGGTGGTGCTAAGCCCCGCTTATTGGTCAAAGTAGTCAATACTCTCTTTATCTCTTTTTATCGCAACTTCCACGCCGCAATACAAAGACACAGCCAACCTGCAAGAAAAGCGGTTCCGCCAAAAGGTGTGAGAATACCGAGTGAGCGCATGCCGGTCAGCCCCAACGTGTAAAGGCTGCCACAGAATAGCAGAATGCCGACCAGTAGCAGCCAGCCTGATGCGTGAATCAAGCGTGACTCTTTGTGCAGCCCCAGTGTGCCAATCAGGATCAGCCCAAGGCCATGCGGCATATGGTAGTCACTCGCCTTTTGGAAGATGGCAAACAGATCTGCTGCAATACGATCTTCAAGCATGTGAGCGCCAAATGCCCCCAGTGCAACACTGAGGAGGCAGTTGAGTGCGCCGAGTGAGATAAACAGGCGAGGCACAAGTTACTACCTAAAGCTGGGTCATGGCATAACGGCCTGGCCCGTAAAGCGATACTTTATTATCCAGGATGACTTTGACTGGCATACTTTGGAGCAGTGGCTCCATGCGCCCTTTGTCGTGGAAAGCTTGCAGGAATGTCTCTCCCTGAAGTTTGGCTAAAATCTTGGGGGCAATTCCACCACCGATGAAAACGCCTCCGGTAGCCTTCTGTTTTAGCGCCAGGTTACCAGTCTCTGCGCCGTAGAAACGGACGAATAGATCCAATGCTTCAACACTAATAGGACAGCTCTCTTCCAGTGCGGCTTGTGAAATAGTGGCCGCAGGCTCATCGAAGTCCAGATGAAGAGGCTTGTCGTGTTGATGGTGTTTAAGCAGAAACTGGTAGATCTCAACCAGACCCGGACCAGAAACCAGACGCTCCCAGCTGACGTGGCCAAAGCGTTGTTCCAGATGCTCGAAAAGAGCAAATTCGAGTGCGTTGCGTGGCGCAAAATCGCTATGGCCGCCCTCAGTGGCAAAAGGGTAATAGTTATCGCCATCCCAGTTAATGGCCCCGGCCTCTCCCAAGCCTGTACCCGCAGCAATAATGCACTGGTTGCCCGCCGCATTTGGAGTACCCTCCTGTAGAGTACAGAAGGCATCTTCTGATAGTGCGGGAATGCCCCAGGCCATGGCTTCCAAGTCATTGACCAGCCAAACCTTAGTGAGTCTTAACCCATGCTCTATGTCAGCGGCATTAACCTGCCAGGGCAGGTTGGTGGTTTTACAGCGTCGATCTTTGATGGGGCCTGCTACACCAAAGCAGGCATATTTGCAGACACCGCCGTGACGGCTTAGATAGTGCGCAATAATCTCATCCAGTGAGGAGCAATTTTTACTGCGAAATACCGTGAGTGATGAGGGCTGGAGCTGTCCGGTCTCGGTATCAAAAACAGCGAGACGGGTATTGGTGCCGCCGATGTCTCCAGTAAGTATTTTCAATGTGTGTTCCTCATCTTTTGGTTTGCATATGGTGTGTAAATAACGCCGGTGTTGTTAAGTGATGCAGTGCTGGAGCAGACTTTCTAGCGTAACCCCTATATTACCTGATAAGTATGGTTGTTGTTTTGTTATTCACTACGCAGATTGTGTAAGCAGATGTGCTGGTTTACAAATGCTGCTACGCTATTCATCGTTTTTAGATTTAACTCTCTTATCCACAGAAAAATCAAATGGCTGCATATTTCATATCAAGTAACGAGATCAGCAAGCGTAAACGTCGTCCCTTTTTATGGGCACTGGTTGGCCCTCTGGTAGCCATGGCTGATTATGGTCGCAACCCGGATTCCCTTGGGATGGCGTTGGCATTAGGTGCATTGGTCTCTTTTATGTTGGCATTTTTTCATTGGCGCAGAAGTCTGCCGTTCTTGTATTGGGCACAAGCGCACTGTTTCCATATTAAGTCGGATCATTTTCTTATTGAAGATCAAGGCAGCAGTGTCTCAATACCTTTCACATCAATAAAGCGTGTGCTTGTGGCTGGAGAAAAAGGAAAGGAGGAGAGTGTGGCTCTGGTTCGTGAAAAGGATCTGGTTTATGAGCTGCCTTACTATGATAATTTTGCTGAACTTATGGGGGAGCTGAAGATGAAGCTCAGCCCCAAAATATTCGTATATGGAAAGCCTGATTGATCGTAAATTTGTCGAATCTTTATTCTTGCAGAGACTTTAATGCCAGCTGATAAACACTCTCCAGAAAATGCCAACAGGCGTCTGGGAAAAGGGATGATAATAGCAGCCTGGGTGTTGGCGCTTGGGTTGTTAACACTGTTTTTTAATGGTGTTCTTGAGCGCCAATATAATCCAAATCAACAGTTAAGTGCTGTTGCCACTTTGGATGAGCCGCATGAGGTTGTGCTGGTGCGCAACAAATACGGCCACTATGTGGCTACGGGTGAAATTAATGATGAAGCTGTCGTCTTTCTATTGGATACAGGAGCGACAGATGTTGCTATCCCAGATGCTTTGGCAAGGCGCTTGAATCTAAAGCGTGGTGCTCAATTTATAGCGAATACCGCAAATGGACAGGTGAAATCCTGGCGCACCCGTTTAGAACGCGTCAATCTTGGTGGAATTGAGCTTGCTAATGTGAGGGCCTCAATATTGCCAAGTATGGAAGGTGAAGAGGTGTTGTTGGGCATGAGTTTTCTCAAGCAGCTAGAGTTGGTTCAGCGCGGAGAGACATTAACGATCAGACGTGCCGGTCAAAATCGATAGTTTTTTATAGGCTGCAAAATAATCAGGGCATGATATGCAATGCATATCATGCCCTGATTTTACAACAGCACGCCTAGAGTAGGCGCTAGGCAAACAAGCTTAGGAAAGCTTGTCTTTAAGTGCCTTCAGTGCAGCAACTTTAATGACGGTGCTGGCCGGCTTGGCTGCAATCTTGATGCTTTCGCCCGTTGCTGGGTTGCGGCCCATGCGTGATTTGCGTGCAGGCTTGCGAACGCGACGGATTTTTGCACCAGTCTCAGGGATGGTGAATTCACCAGAACCACGACGTGCCATGTGGCGGGTTATCAGAGTACCCAGAGATTCAAACACGGCCATAACCTGCTTGCGTGAGAGTTCGGTCTCTTCAACAATGGCGTTGATGATTTGGGTTTTAGTCTGCTTTTCTGTGATGGCTTTCAGCTTAGCAGGAGCTGCCTTCTTGGCGGAAACCTTTTTCTTGCTTGCTGTTTTCTTTTTGGTCGCTACCTTCTTTTTGGAGGCAACCTTTTTCTTTGCAGCAACTTTCTTCTTTGCGGCAACAGGTTTCTTGGCGACTACCTTTTTCTTTGCAGTCTTTTTAGCAGCTTTTTTCTTCACGGCCATTAGCGGCTCCTGGTTAAGTGATGTTTTAAAGGGTAGCTATAACTATAGCGGGTATTTTGAAACGAGCGCCATTTTATAGCGCTGATTTAATAAATTCGAGTGTTTTTATTGGTTATTCGTAATAAAAACTGAATTTTTTTATAAAATCTAAGAAAAAACAGTGTTTTTTTATAGTATTTGATTTTTATAGGTTATTTTTTACTAAGCATAAAAATTATTTTAATAAAACGTTTTTAGTTTGATTTGCTTAAATAGCCCAGGTTTTTATCTTAATGTTCAAGAGCTATACCACCACGACGGCTATCGCCTTTTGCATGCAGGCTGCCAATTTTGTCGCGTATAACGCAATGCGTGCCGCCAAAAAATAGATTCTTTTCTGGCCATAATTTTAATTGGCTGAACTCTTTTTCCAGCATATTAATTGTCTGCTGTATTGGACCCGATTCGAGGTTTAATAATCCAGATTCAAAATGAATGCGTGAATGCTCTACGGCGTCATTAAGGTTCATGTTGAAGTCTAAGAGATTAATGAGCACTTGAATAATCGCGCTGCGAATACGATTAGAGCCACCAGACCCCATAGCGATGGCACGACCGTCAGCGGTAAATGCCATAGTAGGTGACATCATGGATGCAATACGACGATTTTCTGGCCACTGATGAAATCCATGTGGATTGAGATCCTCTTCACCTAACATGTTGTTGAGCATGATCCCGGTGCCGGGAAGTACATAGCCAGATCCTTCGCCGTTGGAGAGTGTCATGCTGGCAAAATTACTGTCAGCATCAACAATGCTGATATGCGTTGTGCCTCGTGTACATACAGTATGTTGTTTAAGTGTTTGACGGTAGCTCTCAAGCAGTGGCCCTTGTATCAGATTGTTGGCATAGGTGCTACTAATGTGTTGATCAACAGATTCTTTATGACGCAGCTGTTGTGTTAAACGCATAGCATGAGCAAGCAGTTGAAGGTGTTCCATGCTGTCAGCTGCGTAATGGTTTAGATGTGTTGATTTCAGTAGTGATAGGGTAAAGGCAATGAGCGTGCCTCCAATAGAGGGGGCTGGATTGGTGAGTATTCTATTATTGCGATACTTGAATTGCAGTGGTTTGCGTTGCATTACTTGATAATGCTCAAGATCTTGCATGCGGAGGTATCCGCCCTCTTCATGACAGGTTTTGGCCAACTGCTGGCCAAGCTCTCCTTTATAAAAAAGAGATTCACCCTCTTTTACTAATGCTTCCAGCAGGGCTGCAAATTCAGGATGGGTAACAAGGTCGTTTTCAACAGCAAGTTGACCGGGTTGCTGTGCATTCTCATGTAATCTTTTGGATGCTGGATTGGCATTGATGATTGGGCTGACAACAGTAGAGATGTAATGCTGAAAGCTGTTGAGTTGAATGCCACTGCGGGCGGCCTGTATGGCGGGTTCTGCGATGATATTGAGAGGTAAGCGGCAAAGATCACGATGGATGGTGAACAGGCCGGCAATCATACCGGGGGTGGCGATGGAGCCAAGGCCGATATGGAACTCCTGTTGTGCCGTGCCAAAATCGGCCATGATGGGGTAAAAATCGATATCAGATGCTGCAAGCTTTGTATGTGGCGTCTGTGCAAAAAAGTCGTAGAGTGTAGAGTGGTCATTTGCCATGTGGCCTAATAAAAAACCGCCTCCCCCCAGCGATGCCAAAACAGGCTCTGCTACGCAGGCTGTCAGCATAGCGGCTAGAGCTGCATCAAAAGCGTTGCCGCCTTCCTGTAGAATGATTTGCGCTGCCTTGGCTGTTTCCTGGTGCCCGGCTGCAATAGCGTTCTGATTTTTGCTTGTGGCAGTGTTCATATAGTAGAGATTATATTAATAATTCTAAAACTGTGACCAAGTTCAAGGCAAAGCAAGCAGCAGGGCATGTAAAATGTCGATCTGTTCAATAAAAGAGAGTTGCACACATCCTACTATATTAAGTGAGTTCTGGAATAAACTAACCGGAAACATTTTATTTTAGGTATAGATGTCATGACATTTTTTGGTTTTAAAATTTATCGTATAACATTATTTGACAGAGGTTTTTATGGCTCCAACGCCTAAAGATAAAGAGCTGGCATTGCTGAGAAAATTGTCACCACTCAATACGCTGTCAGAGAAAGAGTTAAAACAACTCCTGCAAGAGACATCTATTGATTATTTGAATCGTGGAGAGTATCTGTTCCGTGAAGGAGATACTGATCCTGAAAATGTATACCTGCTCTCTGGCAAGGTCTCTCTTCTAAAAGGTAAGACTGAGGTGGAGACCCTGACGGGTAATACAGATACAGCGCGATTTGCGATAGCACATCAATTTCCACGCCAGCATGCTGTCCGCGCTAAATCACGTGTTGAATATATTCGCATCAACAGCCACAGATTGAGTGAGTTGGTTGAAAATGCGCACGCCAATGCCTATAAAGCCGAACAGTCTGAAAACACTGAAACGCAGGATTGGAAAAATCTGCTTCTTCAGTCACGCATCTTTCAGCTTATTCCCCGAGCAAATATTCAGCATGTCATTAGTCGTATGCAAGAGATGACAGTACGTGCAGATGAAGAGATTATTCTTCAGGGTGAAGAGGGTGACTATTTTTATCTCATTAGTGAGGGGCGTTGTTCTGTATCTCAAAAAGCGGCAGATAGTTATCACTCAATAGAGGTGGCACAGCTTACTCCTGGCGATTGCTTTGGTGAAGATGCGCTGTTGTCAGACAATCTGCGAAGCAGCACGGTGAGTATGCTGACGGATGGCGTTTTGATGCGCTTAAGCAAGGATGACTTTATCAATCTTATTAAGCACCCCTTGGCAACCACAATAAGTTTTGTGGATGCCTGCAAGATGACAGCTGCCAATAGCGTCTGGCTGGATATTCGCTCGCCGGTTGAGTATCAACTGGGCCATATGGACGGCAGTATTAATCTACCGCTTAATTCACTGCGTTTTCAGTTATCAAGCCTGGCACCAGGACGTCAGTATGTTATCTATTGCCAGGATGGTCGCTACAGTACGGTCGCCGCTTTTCTTTTATTGGAACGAGGCTTAGATGCGGTTATTTTGGATGGTGGCGTAAAGTCTATTCCGGAAAAGATGTTAACGCGTAGAGAAATCTCACCGCAGGAAAAGGGTGCTGAAATTATTGCACTCAGACCGGGGGCTCAAACAGATGTTGTTCAACAGAAGCCGTTTGCCGCCCAGCGAGGTGAGGCAGATGCGCGCGCCCAGGTTTTGGAAAACCGGCTGCTTGAGTTGCGTAAAGAGTACAAGCAGAAACAGCAGCAATTAATAGATAAGGTTGGCTTGCTTGAAAAGAGGGCAAGACGAGCAGAAGAGAGCAATGCTGAACTAGATAGTCAGATTGACAGGCTTAAATCAGGAAAAAGAGCACAAGATGCAGAGTTAGAAATATTGCTTTCGACAGCGCAGGAGCAGGAGCAGTCTGAAGCGACACAATCGCAATTATTGCGTAAACAACTGAAACGTTTACAGCAGCGGTTAAAAGTGGTTGAAACGGAAAAAGATAATGTCTTGCGGCAATTAGGTGAGCAATCCAAGCAGAATAAAATAGCAGATGCATCCAGTCTAATCTGTACGCCAGATGTTGCTGAGATGGACAGGATGGTAGAGCGTCAAGCAGCAGGTCTGGATCATGAGCATACTCAGGGTACAGGGCAGTTGCAGGAGCGAGAGCAGGCACTGCAAACAGTTCTGGATAACCTGGAGCAGCAGGCTGGATCCATTATGGATGCGGTCGATCAAGAAGTCGTCAGACAGGAAGTAGAGCAATTACGCACGTCAATCAAAGAGCGAAGCTGTGAGATTGAGCGGGCAATGTTGGAACAGCGATCACTGGAGGATGCGCTGGAGGATAGAGATGCTCATCTTGAGCAGGTAAAACAGGAGATGGACCAGTTAAAAGTACAACTGGAGTCGGTTACGACACGATACAACCAAGCAGAAGAGGCACACCGACGTGCAGAAGGAATGGTTGAAAAACTGGAGAAGCAATCTCAAAAAGCACAGGGAGCTGCGAATAGAGTAATGATGCATGGTGGTGAAGTCAGAAGTGGCTGGCAGGTAAAAAATAGCTTGCTAGGAGTGCTGCTGGGAGGTTTTCTCTGTTTTTGTGTACTGGACGCGTTGTTGGTGCTCAATGGAAAGGATGAGCTTATCTATAGTCTGTCAGGAGAGACGGCTGCCCAAGAGTTTTTATCCAGTTGGCTAGTAGTGTCGGAAGAGATTGAAGTACAAGTGCCAACAACCCCCCTGGATAGAAAAAGTGCACATCCGTAGTTTGTGATGGCGAAATAAAAGCAGAGATAAAAAATGCCGCCCTAGGGCGGCATTTTTTTGTTAGTTATAATTGGGATTATTCAAATTTAGCAAGAAATGCAGCAGCAGGAACATCTGCAAGTTCAGGTGGCATCGTGTTGGAAATGGTTTCGGATTGTACTTCTTGTAGTGCAAGGGCTGGTACAGGAAGCTCATTCCTGCATTCGATAACGGGACCCTCTGCCTTAGTTGCGGTGCTGCTGCAAATCAATTTGCCACTGGCGATATCAATTACAGTAATCATCACTTTTCTCCCGTTTACGGACTCTCACTTAGTTTATCGGCTACTTATTTGATTACTTAAGATCATTTTATGTGATGAGATGCTCATAATTATTGCATTGTAAAGGCTGTTTCGCGATGATGCTCATTATATTTATAGACGTGATGGCGCGCAGATGCCATTAGAATTGGTTTAACTATTTGTGTTCAGGGTGGAGATAAAAGCTTGAGCTGGTGGGGAAAAGTAGTAGGTGGAGCCTTTGGGTTTATGGTGGGTGGCCCATTAGGGGCGTTGCTGGGTGCGGCACTGGGCCATAATCTGGATAAGGGGCTGAAAGGCCTGGGCAGGGAAGAAGAGCTTGATCCAGGCGACCGTGAACGCGTGCAAACCGCTTTTTTCACCGCGACTTTCTCGGTAATGGGGCATGTGGCCAAAGTGGATGGGCAGGTGTCGGCTGATGAGATTGCCCTGGCGCAATCTGTGATGGATGAAATGGATCTGGGCCATAACCTGCGCCAGACGGCAATGCGCCTGTTCTCCGAGGGAAAAGCGGCTGATTTCCCGCTGGATGATGTGCTGGATCAATTTAAACAAGAGTGCCATCGGCGCAATACCTTGCTCCAGATGTTTGTCGAGATTCAAATCCAGGCAGCTTATGCCGACGGCCAACTTGATTCCAAGGAAGAACAGCTGCTGCTTCATATCTGTTCTCGCCTGGGTATCTCCGAATTTATCTATCGTCGCCTGGAGCAGATGATTTGCGCAGAGCGGGGTTTTCAAAGAGGAAGGAGACGCGGCAGTGCACCACCTCCCCAGCAAGCGCAAGGGTTGTCGCTAAAAGATGCTTATGCAATCCTCAATGCTTCACCAGATACCAGCGATGGCGATGTAAAAAAATCCTATCGCCGCCTGCTCAGCCAACACCATCCAGACAAATTGGTGGCCAAAGGGTTGCCAGAAGAGATGATGAAAATGGCCACACGCAAAACCCATGATATTCGTAAAGCCTACGAGAGGGTAAAAGAGGCGCGTGGGCTATAGTTTCCCCCCTTTCCCCTATTAAGTTCGAGAGAAAAGATGTCTGAAAATTTGATTGCCCCTTCCATACTGTCTGCCAATTTTGCCACCCTGGGTGAAGAGGTAGATAAAGTCTTGGCATCGGGTGCAGATATTGTGCACTTCGATGTGATGGATAACCATTATGTACCCAACCTTACGATTGGCCCGCTGGTCTGTGAGGCATTGCGCAAACATGGGGTGACAGCACCTATTGATGTGCACCTGATGGTTAAGCCGGTAGATCGTATCGTCCCTGATTTTGCCAAGGCGGGTGCAACCTATATCACCTTCCATCCCGAAGCCTCGGAGCATGTTGATCGCACCTTGCAGTTGATACGCAATGAAGGTTGTAAATCTGGCTTGGTGTTTAACCCTGCGACCCCCTTATCACACCTGGAATATGTGATGGATAAGGTTGATATGATCCTGTTGATGTCTGTTAACCCTGGTTTTGGCGGGCAGAGCTTTATTCCTGCTACATTGGAAAAGCTGCGCCAAGCACGCAAGATGATCGATGAATCCGGGCAGGATATTCGACTGGAGATCGATGGCGGTGTAAAAGTAGATAACATCCGTGAGATCAGAGAAGCGGGAGCCGATACCTTTGTTGCCGGTTCCGCAATCTTTGGTGCAGCAAAGGATGATGATCCAAACCGCTACGACAGCATCATTCAAGCCATGCGGAATGAGTTAGCCAAAGCTACCAGATGAAGTTACCCCATCCAACAGTTGCGCTGGGCATCGCTGCTGCCATAGCGGTTACCCACCATTATCGCTCAGCGCAATTGATCACACTGGAAGAACAGCTGCTTTATATCGCAGGGCTTGCGCTATTGGTGATCAGCAGCATGTGTTGGATTGTAATGTCAGGGGCAGATCCTGAACGCATTAGAAAAGCCAGAATGCCACGTGGCGTAAAGGTCAGCATGGCAGCCTTTTTTCTGGTATCGGCTTTAATGACCATTGGTGCATTAGTTCTGCTGCCTGTCATGGGGCTGGCTGCTGTAAAAGCCATGGTTGGCCCGGCAGCACCATTCCTGCTGCTTGGTGGTGCCGTTCTCTTCCTTCCTTTTATTGAAAAACGGGTGCATTGAGCACCCACATTTAAAGTAGTGAGTTTTCCCGATGTTGAATAAACCTCAAATGATCCTATTGGATCTAGACGGTACTCTTGTTGATACCGTACCTGACCTCGCCTTCTGTGTTGATGCCATGATGGATCAATTAGGGCTTCCTACTCATGGCGAAGAGAAAGTCCGAAACTGGGTCGGCAACGGCATGGAAAGATTTGTGCGCAGAGCCTTGGTTGGCAATATTAAGGGGGAACCCAATGAGGCACTGTTCAAACGGGCTTACCCACTATTTATGCAACTCTATGCCGAGAATACCTCACAACGCTCGGTAGTCTATCCTGGTGTTTGTGACGCATTGGATTACATGCAGGCCATGGAATATCCACTTGGCTGCGTCACCAATAAGGCAGGCAGTTTTACAGAAACCTTGCTGAAAGACTTGGGGTTGCGAGACTATTTTGGCGTCGTGGTCAGTGGCGATACGCTACCGACAAAAAAACCAGATCCTCAGCCCTTGCTGCATGCAGCAAGGAAACTCAATGCTGTACCACTGCAATCATTAATGATTGGCGATTCCGTCAATGATGTCAGAGCTGCCCGTTCAGCAGGGTTTCAAGTGGTCTGCGTCAGCTATGGCTACAACCATGGGCAAGATATCAGTGAAGCCATGCCCGATATGGTTGTTGACTCGTTGCTGGACCTTATGGGAATTATCTGATCTTTATACTAATCAGACGGATAACAGCTCGAAAATTTATCTATTTTGGTTTATCTTACCGCCCAACCAAATAGGAACTGAAAATGTATCTTCTTCTGCACAACACACTCAAAACAGGCACGCGATGGCGTTGGTGATTCGGCACCACCCAAAAAACCAGCCTGATTCCGTTGTGTGGAGAGAAACATGACACCCGAACAATTTGAAACACTGGCCAAACAAGGCCACAACCGTATCCCCCTGATGCGCGAGGTTCTGGCGGATCTCGATACCCCGCTTAGCGTCTACCTTAAACTGGCCGATGGCCCCTACTCCTACCTGTTTGAATCTGTGCAGGGCGGTGAAAAATGGGGGCGTTATTCCATCATCGGTTTGCCGTGTCGCACCCTGCTTCGAGTCAATGGCCTAAAGATCACTGTGGAGAGCGATGGTGAGGTAGTCAAAGAGATTGAGGTCGAAGACCCACTGGCCTGGATAGAAGAGTTTCAGGCCCAATATCAGGTTGCTACTGATAAAGAGCTGCCGCGTTTTACCGGTGGCCTGGTCGGCTATTTTGGCTACGATACGGTGCGCTACATTGAACCACGTCTGGCTAACTGCCCCAACCCGGATCTGATGGGTACTCCAGATATCCTGCTGATGGTCTCTGATGAGGTGGTGGTATTTGATAATCTGAAAGGACGGATCTATGTCGTAGTACATGCTGATCCAACCCAAGGCGAGACCTTTGACTCAGCACAGAACCGCCTGCAAGTCTTGGTAGACAAAATGCAGGGCGGCATTGCGCCCCGACCAGATCGACCATCACGCGCCATTGATGAGTCTGACTTTGTCTCTGGCTTTACTGAAGATGGTTTCAAGCAGGCAGTAGAGCGTGTCAAAGAGTACATCCTGGATGGTGACGCCATGCAGGTGGTGCTTTCTCAGCGTCTCTCGATTCCTTTCACGGCACCGCCACTGGATCTTTATCGGGCACTGAGAGGGGTGAACCCCTCCCCTTATATGTACTTCCTCAACCTGGATGATTTTCATATTGTCGGTTCATCACCGGAGATTCTGACCCGCTTGGAGGATGGCGTAGTCACTGTGCGTCCTATCGCCGGAACCCGCCGTCGTGGCTATACCGAACAGGAAGACAAAGAGCTGGAAGCCGAACTGCTGGCTGATCCAAAAGAGTTAGCTGAGCATCTGATGCTGATTGACCTGGGGCGTAATGATGCTGGCCGGGTGGCCAAGGTTGGAACCGTTCAGCTTACCGATAAAATGATCGTCGAACGCTACTCACACGTCATGCATATTGTCTCCAATGTAGTGGGCGAACTGAAGAAGGGCATGAGCGCGATGGATGTACTGCGCGCCACCTTCCCTGCCGGTACCGTCAGCGGCGCTCCCAAGATTCGCGCCATGGAGATCATTGATGAGCTGGAGCCAGTAAAGCGTGGCGCCTACTCTGGTGCGGTGGGCTATCTTGCCTGGAATGGCAACATGGATACCGCTATCGCTATCCGTACAGCCGTGATTCAGGGCAAGACTCTGCACATTCAGGCGGGTGCTGGGGTGGTGGCAGATTCCATTCCTGAGCTGGAGTGGAAAGAGACTATGAACAAAGGTCGCGCCATCTTTCGCGCTGTAGCGCAGGCTGAAGCAGGATTAGAGGGTTAGGCACCAAACCATGTTATTAATGATCGACAACTATGATTCATTCACCTACAACCTGGTGCAATATCTGGGTGAATTGGGTGTGGATGTGCAGGTTCATCGCAATGATCAGATCACGCTGGATCAAATCAAAAAAATGAAGCCGGATCATCTGATGATCTCTCCCGGCCCCTGCACACCCGATGAAGCGGGTATCTCTGTGGATGTCATCAAAACCTTTGCCGGGCATATTCCGATTTTGGGCGTTTGCCTTGGACACCAGTCTATCGGCCAGGCCTTTGGCGGCCGGATCGTGCATGCCCGCTCTGTGATGCATGGCAAGACATCCATGATCCATCATCAGGATGTGGGTGTCTTCAAAGGATTGAGCAACCCCTACGAGGCCACCCGGTATCATTCGCTGGTGATTGAAAAAGAGACCTTGCCAAAGTGCCTGGAGATTACCGCCTGGACTCAGAACGAGGATGGCTCGCAAGATGAAATCATGGGCGTGCGCCATAAGGATCTGGATATCCAAGGGGTGCAATTCCATCCAGAGTCCATCCTGACCCAGCACGGACACGATCTGTTACAGAATTTTGTTGAGGGCAAATAGCATGGAAATCAAGCAAGCGATTAGCCAGGTTTTGGCGCACCATGATCTCAGTGATGAAGAGATGACCGAGGTAATGCACACCATCATGACAGGCGGTGCAACCCCAGCACAGATCGGTGGGTTTCTGGTGGGGCTGCGCATGAAAGGCGAAACGGTGCATGAGATAACCGCTGCTGCCAGAGTGATGCGTGAGCTGGCAACCCGAGTTGAAACTGATGCTGAATATCTGGTTGATACCTGCGGAACAGGCGGAGATTCATCTGGTTCTTTCAATATCTCCACCGCCAGCGCCTTTGTTACAGCGGCTGCTGGAGCGCGGGTAGCTAAGCATGGCAACCGTTCTATCTCCAGCAAATCCGGTAGTGCCGATGTGTTGGAGGCCGCTGGTGTCCGATTGGATCTGACACCAGAGCAGGTTGTTCAGTGCGTAAAAGAGGTGGGGTTGGGCTTTATGTTTGCCCCTGCTCACCACGGTGCAATGAAGCATGCCATCGCCCCCCGTCGAGAAATGGGTGTCCGTACCATTTTCAATGTATTGGGGCCGCTGACCAATCCGGCAGGAGCACCGAATCAAGTGTTGGGTGTTTTTAGTGATGAGCTGCTAGAACCTCTGGCCAATGTGTTGCAAAGCTTGGGCAGCCGACATGTACTTGTGGTTCATTCTCGCGATGGGCTGGATGAGATCAGCATCGGTGAACACACCGAAGTGGCAGAGCTGAAGGATGGCGCTGTGAGGCGTTATGCCATTTCACCCGAGCAGTTTGGCATGCAGCGTGCGCCAATTACTGAGCTGGCGGTGGATGGTGCTGAACAGAGTCTGACGGTTATTCGGTCTGTGCTGGAAGATAATCCTGGCCCGGCAAGGGATATTGTCTGCCTCAATGCCGGTGCGGCTGTCTATGCGGCAGGTTTGGCTGATAGTCTGGCAGAAGGTGTGGAAAAGGCTGATGCTGCCATTGCCAGCGGCGAAGCCCGTAACAAGCTGGATCAGCTTATCATTCTGACGCAGAGTTTTGATTAATGAGCAACACCCCTGACATCCTGAAAAAGATCATTCACCGCAAGGCCGAAGAGATTGCCGAGCGTGCTGAAAAATTGCCTCTAAAGCAGCTGATCAGCAGACTGGATGGGTTGGCATTGCCCCGAGGGTTTGTGCGGGCCATTGAATCCAAGATTGCTACAGGTGAAGCAGCGGTGATTGCAGAGGTAAAAAAAGCATCACCCAGTAAAGGCGTGATACGTGAAGATTTTCGCCCTGCTGAAATCGCCCGTAGCTATGAACAGGGTGGAGCGACCTGCCTGTCGGTACTGACAGATATTGACTTCTTTCAGGGGGCAGATGTCTGCCTCAAAGAGGCGCGCGCGGCCTGTGCGCTGCCTGTGCTGCGCAAGGATTTTATGATTGATCCGTACCAGGTTTATGAAGCGCGTGCTATGGGGGCGGATTGCATCTTGCTGATTGCAGCCTGTCTGGATGATGCTCAGCTGCGCGAGCTTTCAGGTCTGGCTGCTGAGTTGGATCTGGACGTGCTGGTCGAGGTGCATGATGCCGAAGAGCTGGAACGAGCCTTGTTGCTGGATAATCGGCTGGTTGGTATCAATAACCGCAATCTGCGCACCTTTGAGACAAGCCTACAGACAACCATCGATCTGTTGGCGCAGATCCCTGAAGATCGAATTGTCGTGACTGAAAGTGGTATTCATACACACGATGATGTGGCGTTGATGCGGACAAACAGCGTGCATACCTTTCTGGTGGGTGAGGCTTTTATGCGCGCAGAAGAGCCAGGTGAAAAACTGGCGGAGCTGTTTGTATAAATTGTGCTTAGCGGTTATCTCGCCCCAAGTACAACAATAGTTTTGCCTTTGACGAAGATCAGTCCCTGTTCCTCGAGGTTTTTCAGCACCCTGCCCGCCATCTCTCTTGAACAACCAACTATACGGCCAATCTCTTGACGAGTGATGCGAATCTGCATGCCGTCGGGGTGAGTCATCGCGTCAGGCTCTTTGCACAGTTCCAGTAGGGTTCCGGCAATGCGACCGGTAACATCCAGAAAAGCCAAGTGCCCTACTTTGCGGCTGGTTTGAAGCAGGCGCTGAGTGAGCTGCCCGCCAATGGCGTACAGAAAATGCTTGGAATACTCTTTTAGATCAGCCTCAAGCAGTTGCTCGAGCCTTGAGTAGGATATCTCGGCCAGTTGGCAATCGGAACGGGTTCGGACCATGACGCTACGGTTGGCATTCTCTACGAAAAGCCCCATTTCACCAATGAATTCACCTTTGTTCAGGTAGGTCAGAATAATCTCATGGCCATCATCATCTTCGATAAGAACGGTTAAAGAGCCTTCAATGATGTAAAAAAGAACATCGGCTGGGTCGCCGGGACGAATAATTTCTGATTTAGCAGGATAACGCCGCCTATGACAAAAGGAGAGAAACGGTTTTAGATATGCGGGTTCTGTAGGTGGCGGTTGAACAATAGTCATAAGCATTCTTCATTTTGGTAGCAAAAAAAGGCCTGCATCTATTTAAGTCTAGGCAAAGCTTAGCAAATTGTCGATCTATGATAGGCTGCTTATATTGTTAACCAGTCGAGGTTTTTGTATGAAAGCGAGGGTAAAGTGGGTTGATGGCGCCATGATGGTGGGTGAATCTGGCAGTGGGCATGCTGTGGTAATGGATGGCCCACCTGATTTTGGCGGACGAAATCTGGGCGTCCGCCCTATGGAAATGCTGTTGTTGGGGCTGGGAGGTTGTACCCAGTTTGATGTGCTGTTAATCCTGCGCAAAGGGCGTCATGAAGTGACAGATTGCGTGGTTGAATTGGAGGCTGATCGCTCTGAAAATGAGCCTAAGATATTCACCAAGATTCATATCCATTACAAAGTGACCGGCCCAGAGCTGACAGAAAAAGCAGTGGCGCGAGCAGTAAAACTAAGTGCAGAGAAGTTCTGCTCGGCCTCGATTATGCTGGGTGCCATGGCAGAAATTACCCATGATTATGAAATAATTACTGCCTGAAATTAAATTATTTTGTTCTGAGACCCTAGTTGCAAAGATGAGTGATATTCCAAGAAATGCGCCCTGTCCATGCGGCAGTGGAAAAAAATATAAACGATGCTGTCTGCAAAATAGTAGCTCACATGCAAATAACCAGCAGGCAGATGATGGCTTAGGGATGAGCTATCAGCAAGCAGTCGCGCTCTATCAGCATGGTCATTTGCAGGCAGCAGGAACCATGTGTGAACAGCTACTGCGTAGAGATGCCAATAATGTACCGATACTGGAATTGTTTGCAGGCATTGCTTTGGAGTCGGGCAATGAAAAGCTTGCTGAGAGTTGCTTGCTTAAACAACTGAAATTACAGCCCAAAAATGCTCATGTGTACTGTAATCTTGGCATGGTTTTGCATGCTTTAGGCAAAGATGAAGAAGCCTATCAGCATTGCCAGAAGGCGCTTGAACTTCAGCCGGATTTTGCTGAGGTTTATGACCGTGTCGGTAATATCCATGAAAGCCGTAATAATCTGCAAGAAGCCTTGGAAAACTATGAGAAAGCTCTTGAACTGGGCATGAAAGATCCGCGTGTCTTTGTTAATGCGGGTAATGTGAGCCAAATGTTGGGTAATCTGAAAGTAGCTGAAAACTATTTTCGTAAGGCTATTAAGCAGGATTCAAACTATGCCTCTGCTCACAAATTCCTCGGAGCTATATTGCTGAAAAATGAACACTACCATGAAGCTGAAACAGCTTTTCAGCATGTGCTAAATCAGTACCCAAATGATCCAGAGGCACATAGTAATCTGGGTGTTCTCTGGATGGAGTGTGGTGACTTGGATAAAGCACAGAATTATTTTCAGCGGGCTCTGTATTTAGATTCGAGTTACGTTGGTGCTTATATTAATTTAGGTCATCTATTTGAAGAGCGAAATAATATACCTCAGTCTCAAAAACACTATAAGAAAGCCTTAGACCTTGAACCTACTAATCAGCAGGTGAAGGCCTTATTAGATACAGATAATCATGAGTATGAGAGTGCAGAAGTAGCGTGGCGTAAATCTATTAAGCTAAAGCCTAATGAGCAGGATGGCTATCTTGGGCTGGCTTCTCTATTTTCCAAACAGGGTCGCTATGAGGATGCTCAAGCTATGTTTAAGCTGGTGGAAAGCATTGCTGGGGGTAGCGTTAAACTCTATAGCCAATGGAGCAAAATGGAGGAAAGCTTCCACAATCTTGATGCAGCAGAATGTTTGGCAAAAAAAGCTGTGGAGTTGAATCCTGGTTATGTGGGTTATTTTTTGCTTCAAGCTAAAGTATTACGGCGGCGTAAGCAATATGAAGCAGCTTTGCAGGTATTACATCAGGTTAAAGCGGCCGATATTGATAGTAAGCAGCTTCAAGCAGAGTATTGGTTTGAGTTAGGGAGAATACAGGATAAATTGGGCTGCTATAAAGAAGCATTTGATGCATATAATGCCGCAAATCAAATCAAGAATGATTATATTGGAGCCAGCTATTCTGCTGAAGAGGATGAGAAGTGGCTTCACGAGCATAGAGTCTTTTATTCTCATAAAAGCTGGAAACAGCTTAAGAAAGTCCAATTAAAATCCAAGAGAACAATTCCAACTCCAATATTTATAGTGGGCTTCCCTCGTTCTGGAACAAGTCTGTTAGAACAGATGTTGGGTTCGCATCCACAGATTGCTGCTGCTGGTGAGCTCTCATATATTGACACTTTAGCAAAGAGAAAGTGTGCTGAAATACTGGGAAGCAAAGAGGTGTATCCTAAGTGTTTGATGGATCCCTTGGCACCATTAAATCAGGATGGCTTGGAGTTGTTGCGGGACTTCTATCTTGCCAATATGAAAGCTCTCGGTGTAACAGATGAAGTGACCACTTGGGTTACCGATAAAATGCCACATAACATACTGTATATGGGGCTGATCAATTTACTGTTCCCAGAATCACCCATTATTCATATTACGAGGCATCCGCTGGATGCCTGTCTTTCAGCTTATTCTGCTGATTTCAAGAATGGGCACCGCTATACTTCAAGTTTGGCGAGCACTGCCATCCATT
>Ga0316190_10000097_pt1 | contig 51582 bp, 33 predicted proteins | sample Eddworburrow2_MG_FD_204929 | JGI IMG/M metagenome (GOLD analysis project Ga0316190, IMG submission 204929) | Coastal sediment microbial communities from Maine, United States - Eddy worm burrow 2 | ecosystem: Environmental > Aquatic > Marine > Coastal > Sediment | place: USA: Maine | collected...
GTTGTGTAGGGCGCATCTTTTTTGCCGAAAGAGACCAATTTCCAATCCCCCGACGTCACCGCGCGGTTGGCATTGTGCTCCCAGAAAAGGGCTTCTCTCTCTATCTCCCTGTTATAAAAAGCCGGAACCAAACTCTTTCCTTCCGCAGCAATAATCGGGGCTCCCTCATATTCTGCAGGGTATTCTGCATTTGCGAGCTGTTCACAGGTTGGCATGAGATCGATGACATGCCCTGTCTGATGACGCAATGCTCCCCGGGCAGAAATTCCAGCAGGCCAGTGAACGATTAGAGGCGTGGCAATTCCCCCTTCATGCCCCCATCTTTTATAGGTGCGGAACGGGGTGTTGCTTGCGTTCGCCCACGGTTCGCGATAGCTTTCCCAACTTTCCGCTTTGCCGATATCAGCCGTAGCCTTTGACTCCCCCCTCGACTGCAACTCAGAGCTGCCACCGTTGTCGGAGAGGAAGAAAATAACCGTATTTTCCAAAGCGTCATTCTGTTGAAGTGTATTCAAAAGTCGCCCAATCCCCTGATCCATGCAGTCCACCTGAGCGGCATAAACCGCCATTCGGCGATCCATTTCCTCTTTTTTCTGTTCGCTCAGACTATCCCAGTCCGGGATTTTGTCAGGCTTGGCCGAAAGCTCCCACTCATCGCTGATGATGCCCATTTGCTGCAATTTTTCATATCTGGCTTTTCGAAGATCATCCCAGCCGGTTTTGTATTTTCCCACATATTTTTCGATATCCTTTGACTTGGCATGCAAAGGCCAATGCGGCGCCGTATAGGAAACGTATAAAAAAAATGGATCCTCTTTTTGTTGAAAATGCTCTTTGACAAATGAGCAGGCGTTGTCACTGATTGCATCTGTGTAATAAAAATCCTCGTCCGGCGTAAACGCTTCATTGTCCTCAAACATGGTTGAAGGCGAGAAATAACTGCCGCCACCCGACAGATTGCCGAAATATCTGTCAAAGCCGCGTTGGATAGGCCAGGAGTCTCGAGAGCCTCCCTGTTTCATATTTTTATCCGCCGTCAAATGCCACTTTCCCGACAAATAGGTTGAATATCCGGCTTGCCTCAGAACTTCAGCAATTGTGACGCAGTTTTTGTTGATTTCTCCCTTGTAGCCGTCCGCGCCAAGATCAGCGGCCGTCATCCAGCCCATACCAGCCTGATGAGAATACAACCCCGTCAGCAAAGACGCTCTGGTCGGACAGCAACGCGCGGCGTTATAAAACCGGGTAAACCGAATGCCATTCGCGGCCAGACGGTCGAGGTTTGGCGTATCAATTTCTCCGCCAAAACAACCGATATCTGAAAAACCCATATCATCTGCCATGATAAGCACAATATTAGGCGAAGGTCTATTTTTCTTACAAGAAGAAAAAATACTACTCAAGTTCAGGGTCGCGGCTCCTAATCCGGCGACTTTTAAAAACTCACGACGCTTTAAAGTAGAATTCAGCAAATGTTTCATAGATTTTTCCTTTTCCAACATGCTCGATTGCCCAACCAGCCTAATTGACTACAGCCTGCCAACCATCGCGAACCATTTTTGAAAGTTGCGCCACCAATTCCTGATTTTCGGGCAACTCAGCAATATTTACATTTTCCATTGGATCGAGCTGATGGTCGTATAGCATGCGATTGACCCGTTTTCCATCATCATCCGTCCATTCCGTATACCGGTACCGGTCGGTGCGAATGGAGTCTCCGGTTTCCCAGCGACTGAAAGCGGCTTTTTTCCACGGCTTTTCAGGACTTTTCATCAAAGGCACGAAACTTTTTCCTTCGAGATGCTTTGGCAATGGCAGGTCGCTGAGTTCGCACAGAGATGGATAGATGTCGACAAATTCTGTCAACGCGTTAACGGTTTTTCCGCCCTTTACACCGGGCGCGCTAACAATCAACGGCGAATGCAGAGAGGTCTCGAAATTACAGTGTTTGCACCACAACCCGTGTTCGCCTAACTGCCAGCCATGGTCGCCCCACAGGACAATGACGGTGTCGTCTTTGAGTCCTTGCTCTTCCAGGGCGTCTAGCAGACGTCCGATTTGGGCGTCGGCGAAGCTGACGCTGGCGTAGTAGCCGTGAATGAGAGATTTTGCCATTTCATCGGAGACCGGACCATCGACCGGGACGCCGTCATAGGCGCGAAGTTCTCCCCATTTGTGCAAGGCGATGTCGGGAGCGCCTTTCGGGCGAAAAGGATTGTCAGCCAAATCGATTTCGTCCCGCTCGTAGAGATCCCAGTATTTTTTTGGCACGTTGAACGGCAGGTGCGGTCGGGTAAAACCGACGCTCAGGAAAAACGGGTTTTCTGATTTGCCGAATCGCTTCATATCAGCAATGGATTTTTCCACAAGCTGATAGTCCGGATATTGATCCTCCGGAACATCTGCGGTTTCAAAGGCCGGACCACGTTTATTAGGCACGTCCAACCCCTCGCCTTGACGGTTTTTATTCCTTTTATGAATTTCGGTGTTTTCGGCCAACATATATTTATGTTCGCCGTTGAAGCGCCAAGGCTCTACTGTCCAGGCGTCCTGATCATCATCCATGTGATGATAAATTTTGCCATTTGAAATCGTATTGTAGCCGTTCGCTTTGAAATGATCGACAAGCGTTAAAGAGCCGGGCGCGTCTTCATCTGCTCGTGTGTAATAAGTAAGGAAACGATCTCGATTTGGCCGAATGCCGGTCATCAAACTTGCCCTTGAGGCCCCACAGACAGCCACCTGGCAATAACTTCTCTTGAAGAGAACGCCATCTGCGGCGATTCTGTCGATGTTGGGGGAAATCATCTGGCTGTGACCATAGCAATTCAATTGCGGGCGCAAGTCATCAACTGCAATGAATAAAACGTTTGGTTTTTTTCCGGATGTTTTACATGCATTGAAAAGAAAAGGCAGGCTCATGGAAGCTGCGCCCGCGCCGACTGTTTTTATAAAACCCCGCCTTGAAATATCACTCTGCTTCATTTCATCCTCCTTTTGGCTTACTATAAAATCAATGTTTTGCCGCGCCAAGCTGCACGTTTTGGCAAATATTCTTTGTTTTTTTCAGGCTTTGCCTGTATGGCGTCTATCCTCTAATATTTGAAATCGTGCGCGTCTTCATTCCAGCGACTTCATGATTCGTTTTCCGTCGCCTGTCTGTATTCAAGCTTAAACATTTTCGCTCAGACCGGGTATAAATTTCATAATTTTTGCGCTGGCTTTGATTTGATATACGCCTGCGTTTCATTCCGCCAATCAGTGATCTTCTTAAGAAGCTCATCTGCTTTTTCAGGCATTTTAGCGGCAAGATTATTTTCTTCGCGCAGATCCGTCGGGATGTGGTAGAGTTCCACGCGTTCCTCATCGTACCAGTCGATAAGTTTGTAATCGCCGTCCCGGATCACGGTGCAATTAGAATCGCCTGTATTCTGAGGACGTCCCACAGGAGAGTGCCAGAAGAGCGGCTTTCTTCCGGGCGCCTTGTTCCCTTTCAATGTATTTAGAAAGCTCACACCGTCAAGATGCTGCGCGTTTTGCAGCGGCAGACCGGCCGCCTGAAGAAAGGTGGGGAAATAATCAGTCCCGGTAACCATTCTGGCGGACTCGACGCCTGGCTGGATGATTCCGGGCCATTTCGCAATCAGTGGAACACGAATCCCCCCTTCATAGCACCATCCTTTCCCGGCGCGCAATGGCTGATTTGAAGTTGCCAGAATACGATCTTTATTGCCCTTATTTGACAAACCGCCGTTGTCTGAAGTCAACGCCACCAGCGTGTTTTCTTCAAGTCCAAGTTCCTGCAACGCGGCCATGATACGACCGACACTTTCATCCATACTTTGGATCATACCTGCGTATGTCGGGTCGTCTTGCCGCATTTTGGTCGCCCCTGAGCCCTCGCGGATAAACTCCGGACTATCAGGCTGAGGCATGGTTTTGAGCTTATCTTCATATTTATTTATCGTTTCCTCTTTCGCCTGAAGCGGATCATGCACGGCATAGTGCGACAACATAACGAAGAAAGGGTTCTGTTTATTGTTCTCTAAAAACCGAATAGTTTCATCGGTCAAACGGTCTGTTAAATATTCACCGTCCGGCGCATCGTCCAGCCCCTCAATGGGCGCCTTTTTCCTGTGCCACGGTTGCCGAGCTTCATTATAAGGCGCAAAGTAGGATTTCGGAGCGCCTGCTTTGCCGCCGGCGATATTGACGTCAAACCCTTGCTCTTCCGGGGAATGCCCTTTCCCGCCCAGATGCCACTTGCCGGCAAAAAATGTTTTGTAGCCGCCCGCTTTCAGAGCTTCGGCCATGGTGATTTCATCAAGCGGCAGCGTCGACGATTTTCCAGGCACACCGCCTCGGGCCGGATATTTTCCGCTCATGATGGAGTAACGGGAAGGGACGCACCTCGGATGCGCACAATAGGCTTGCGTAAAACGCATCCCTTCGTTCGCCAACCGGTCGATTGCAGGCGTCTCGTACAGTTCTGAACCATAGCTGCTCAGATCCATCCAACCCAGGTCGTCGATGAGAAGGAAGACAATATTGGGGAGTCTCTTTTCTTCGCTCTGCAAAAGAGTCGGAAGCCATGGCAGATATGACAATGAAACAGCACCTGCAGCGACCTTACGCAGAAAATCTCTCCTGCCAGCGTTTGGCGCTTCCGAGTTCAAACGGTCAGGCTTCATCGATTCTTCTCTCGGAATTTTAGTTGAGCCCATAACTGTTTTTTTCTCCCTTTTTATCGGGCGCAGCAATTTCCCGATTCATACGCTTTTGTTCTAATTTGATGTGGTCTGCAATATTTACGACGGTATCTATCCAGAACAGCTCCCTGTTTTGATTTAAGAAAAACAACAGGGCTGCATGCTCTTCTGCGGCCATAGATAAATAATCGCCGCCAACGCCATGAAAAAGCAAGATAGCGACGCTTCCACTTTTTTGAACCGACTTCACATAAGCAATCATCTCTTTAGATGTTTTTCCTGCGACCCCAAATCCGGGCAACATAAATGAATCAACGTCCGAGGGAGAAGTCAGTCTCTTATCCACACCGCGAGCGCCGGCAAACAAAAGACTAACCTCTTTTCGGAAAGTAGAGTCACCGGCCTGAAAATCTCCGCATGGATAAGCAAATGTTCGTTGCGTTCTACCATCCAACGCCTGTAAAAATGTATTCATAACGCTGAGTTCGTTTGCAATCTGCCTGGAAGAGTAACCAGTCAAATCATACTCCGGCAACACCCAGTCGCGCTCGCGACCATCGCATGGATGAAACAATGTATGATTCCCCAGTTCGTGGCCTTTTTCTGCAAGCGTTTTCCATTCAGGCAAACGTGCGGCGAGTGATGCAGATTGCCCGGTGATGTAGAAAGTGGCTGGGAACCCGTGAGCCGCTAACTGCGGCGCAACCACATCGAGATGGCTGTCCAAAGCATCGTCGTAGGTCAGGGCGATAGCAGCGGACGCGTTGCCAGGCCAGTGGAAAGTTGAATCTGGCGAGGCGTCAATTGGGCGGGAAGCAATGTCTGTTTCTGTATGCAAAATATCGTCATTGCTGTACAATCCACGGATTGCGTTGGTTAGTTGCGCAGCGAACAGTTTCGCCCCGCTCACCGACAAATGCACCGGATCGGGCGACCCCTTCTTCAAATTTTCTTCAGAGGTTATCTGGTCGCCCGCAATGAAAAAAATCTTATGGTCTCCCATTTCACGAAATTCCTGCGCCACTTCATAAATTGCCGAGCGGAAACCATGGATTGGCGTCCCGCTTTTGTCGGAAACAGTTTTACGTGTGTGGAGCGGACTGATGCAAACGATGCGCGCGTCGGAATGGTTTTCTCGAACTTTGGTTAAAAAACCCCTGTATTGAATTTTGAATTGTTCAGGCGTCTGCCCGGACTGCCAATCATTATATCCCATCAGGATGGTCATCAAATCGATTCGAGCGAAATCTCCCAGCATATTGGCAACGGGCAAGGATAATTTCCCGCCACCAATGGCGATATTAAACAATTGATATCGGAATGAGCGTGACACTAGGAATGGGTAGGTCGAAAACGACGCCGAACCCTGGCCGGTGCCATGCGTGACGGAATTCCCATAAGCGACGTATATTTTTTCGGAGTCGGGTTTGATTTGTAAAAGCTCGCAGCCGACGTCTGTCTGCATTTCAACCAACGCCGGGTTTGACCAGCTTGGCAGCGCAATTTCAAAAACCGAAGGAGACCCGGAGGTGGATGAGGAAATTTCCAGCTTCATCTGTTTGTTTTCAGCCGCGAAGATAAAACTGCGCACAAATTCGCCATTCTCAAACACACCGAACTCGGAGCCGCGATTCACCCCAAGACCCAGCTCGAAGGTCAGACAGATTTGGGAGCTTGCGGTTTTGAACAAGACGATAACGCCCGTCGTGGTTTTGGCCTTTTCCGGGTTAAAACCAAGCGTTTCGCGAGGCAGGCTGAACAGGGAATCCTGATGCCGCATAAACGATATGCAGTCGGCCTGACGGTTTATATAACGCGCTCCACTAACATACAGATTTGCATCCATGAGCGATATCGTCTGCCGGGAATCCGCAAGGATAGCCTGCGCGGCAAGCAGAAGAATAGTTATCCCCGTGATGAACGTATGACGGCCAGATTTGGTCATCTCTGGTCGCTACCTCACCAACATCATTTTGTTCACTGCCACATTGCCGCCTGCTTGTAGTCTGGCAAAATAAACGCCGCTGGAAACCTGAGCACCGCTTGCGGCTCTTCCATTCCATTTCATTGTATAGCTGCCCCCGGGGCGAAAATCGTCTACAAGCACATTTACTTCGCGTCCGAGAATATCATAGATAACCAACCGCACTTGCGAAGGTTTTTCTAATAAAAATGAGATATTGGTTGATGGATTAAACGGATTCGGCCAGTTAACCATGTGAAAATCGGCGGGAATAACCAAATCGTTGTCAGCAGATTCTACCTCGGTAAGCAATGAATCAGGTATGAGTCTGACGTTGTCCAAATAGAAATCGCCAGTATATCCTTTTACTGTCTCAACATAAAAAATAGCGTTGTCCACTGGGCTATTCCAGTTTAATAATAACCTGCCAGAGATGTTTGTCCAGCCATTGGTATCAATGCGGGCGGCAATGCCAGTGAAATGTTTTTGTCCATCATAGTCCAGACTAATGGAAATCTTGGCATTGACGCCGGTGTCGGCAATAGCGCGGGCAAACGCTGAAACCAAATAGTAACCAGGGCCATTTTCCTGTAACTGTTCATCAATAGTCTGCATCGGCCCGCCCCAAGCCTCGCCTCTGCCTGACACCAAAATAGCGCCGCTCCCACCTTGAACTGGTGAATTGATGGGCGTAAGTGTGCAGTTCCTTGCTACCCAGTCAAAGGAGCCGAGTTCAAAGTCCGGGTTTGAGAGCAAATTTTTCTCCGTATTTTTCTCTTTCAGCGAGATTAATACTTTATCCAGGCTGACGCCGCCGCTCTCAGCTGTAATCCGCAATATCTGAAACCCGTCATTCAGGTAGACGGAATCACGGATTGTCGCAAATTGCTTTAAATTCCCTGTGTTTGGGATATTGACAAATTGCGAGCCCAGTCCATTTATAAACTTGAAAGAAAGCTGCTTTTGCTCGTCTAGCGCGGCCGCAAAAAAATCTAAATAGTAAAACCCCTCTGAATCAACAAACATAGAATATTCCAGCCACTCTCCGGCCTGATCGAGCAATACTGAATAGTTATCGGCGTTCACTGAATCTATTTCAACGCCTTCCTGAAGACGATAGAACCCTGATGAATTCAGTGAGTCCGCATCAAAATAGGCAATGGCGCCGCCGCCGGTATCAAAATTTTCAGCCTCTATCTTACCGGAGACATGCGCCAAAGTGTCGGTGAAAATTCCTTGTCCGGTAATTACATTTAACTGCTGCGCCCTCCATGAGTCCGCCTGGCGCAAATATGTGTGTTTCCCTGCCTGAGGGCCGGCGTCCCACACGGTAAAAGCAAAACCGCGGTTAACTGCTCCTTCTACAATATATTGATACCACGCAAGTCGCGGCGCCAAATCACGAACATTATCAACGCCAAACTCACCTAGTAAAATGGGAACATTATTGTCGACTGACCACTTTTGCACAACGTCAAAATTATCATCGACCGTCTGTTTTTCAGCGGCTGTCCCCCATGTTTCAGCATCGTTATTAGCATCGTCATGTGTAAATTTAAACGGGCTGTAATAGTGAAAATAGGCTATCAAATAAGGATCGTCAGGAAGGATCAAGTGTTCGAAAACCCGGTAATTGGTCAGGCGTGGGCTTGTGTCGTTGCCGCCTCCGGTGATGATGGTGATGCGGGTTGGATTATTCACACGAATGATAGGGAGGATTGTCTGGTGAACGGTATCGACTTGGCTTCTGGTTAGATCGAAATAGGGTTCATTAATAATCTCGAACAGCAAATGATCGGGTTTATCTTTAAAGCGCAAAGCAACTTGTTCCCACAATTTTTCAAATTTTTGCAGGCTGTCGGGAAAATTGGCATAGAGCCAATCGTCATGGTGCGTATTAAGAATAGTTACCAAACCTCTTTCGAGTGACCAATCGACTACCTGTTCCACGCGATTGAGCCAATCTTCGTCAATAGTGTATGGAGGCTCAGACTGAATATGATTTTCCCACCTGACCGGCAGACGCACGGAGGTAAATCCAGCCTGCTTAAAATCATCAAAATAAAATTCCTCTACCTTCGCAGACCATTGACCTTCAGTAGGGGCGTCCATGGTGTTGCCGATATTTATCCCCCTGCCCATGCGTTTGTGCATTTCCCATGGACTGGTTTGGGCGACGGCAGTGCAGACCATCAATAGGAATATGAATACAAAACTACTGTTTTTTAATAACTTAAAATTGCACGTATTCATACTGCTTCTCCTTTGCATTTTTCTTTATTCCCCAATATCGTCCATGCGCTATCATGCAATAGCCGGCCAAGTCGGGAAACACTATTTAAGTGTCACCATTTTACTGATTTTACGCTAGTAATAATATCGTCGCCACGATGAACCAATATATCTTGCCGAAAAAACACAGCATCTCACTGGTCGGATATCAACGGTTTGCAAACCCGCCGTTCTATCGCTCCCCGCACGGGTGAGGCATATTTTATTTTTGTTTCAAGGTTGAACCTGATTGGATAATTTTGAGCAAGATCAAAAGATTCCGAACTATTCAAACTGCCTTGTGAATCTTCAACGGGAGACGCTTTATCCTCCAGGAAGTTTTTTAACTGTCCATGCAGCTTTTCAACGACACTTTTATATTCAGCACTGTCAACAAGGCTCACGGTTTCCAGCGGGTCGGTTTCATAATCATACAGCTCGCGTGCAACAATTTTCTCATCACTATATGGATCATAGCTCTTGTACGCTGCGATCCACTCAACGTAACGATAGCGTTTTGTCCGTAGGGCATACCCTTCGACTTTTTGCCCTGAAAAAGTTCTATGAAATTGGCTTATTGCGAAAGGTTTAACCGAAAATTTCGGATCATCCATCACCGGAACCAGGCTAAGTCCATCAAGATCAGACGGGATTTCGACGCCTGTCAACTGACAAAGGGTTGGAAAAATATCGACAAATTCCACGGGAGAATCGCTTGATTTTCCACCGCTTATATTGGGCGCGGAGATAATCAGCGGCGAGCGTGTCGATTGTTCAAAGTTGGTATGTTTGGCCCACATGTCATGATCACCGAGGTGCCAGCCATGGTCGCCCCACAGAATAACAACCGTATTTTCTCTCAACCCAAGGGCGTCCAGTTCATTCATCAATTTGCCTACCTGTTCATCTATAAATGAAACGCAGGCGTAGTAACCATGAATGAGTTCCTTTTGCTTTTGTTCAGAGATGGGGCCTTCTTTCGGAATATCGACATAAGCATTGCGCAGTTCCCAGCCTGGTTGGAAGGCAAACTCCGGCGCATTCCGAGCGTGTTCCTGAAACGGATGAATTGAAAAGTCGTCCCGGTGATGCAGATCCCAATATTTTTGTGGCGCGACAAATGGCAAGTGTGGTTTTTTGAACCCGACAGCCAGAAAGAACGGCTTGTCGCCTGCGGATAATTGCCGCATCAATTCAATCCCTTTTAAAGCGATTTGCCCATCCATAAGCTCGCTGTCGTCAACATTGCCTGCTTCTGTGGAAATTTTTTCGGTGGCCGCGATCCATCTACTTCCGTTTACATTGGCGTACGGGACAGACCAGGACGGCTCGTCTAATTTACTGTCAACAGAGCGAGGGTCAAAAATTTTGCCGGTTCCGGCTGTTTCATAGCCTTTTTCTATATAATATTGTGGCAGGGTGACAATATCGGGGTTCTTATCGCGCATCATCGTCTTTAAATCCCAAACCTGCGTTTTGTCTGGACGCAGGCCGGTCAGTAAACTGGCGCGCGATGGCGCACAAACGGCCTGTTGACAATGACTATTGCGAAAAACCGTGCCTGATAGCGCCAGTTTATCGATGTTTGGCGTTAACGCGAGACGATCGCCATAAATGCCAATCGTGGGCTTCAGGTCGTCAATTGCAATGAACAGGACATTGATTCTGGTATTCTTTTTATGAGCGGGTCGAGCAAATCCGTTGGCGCTTGTGAGGCACGCCAACACCACCGCAATGCCTATGAACAATATCATTTTCACCAATGCGGCTCTTAAATAAGATGCAAAATCAGCCAATAAATTCATAACCATCGCCCTTTATTTCATAGAATATAAAAATGAACAAAATCAACCTCTCCAGGTAGAGGAGAAAAGACGTGCTGAACCAGAAGTGCGCCGCTTATTTCATAAGCACCATTTTTCTTGTTTTATTTGATGAACCAAAGCGCATTCTGTAAAAATATATGCCGCTGCTCAAAACGCGACCCGCATTGTCCTTGCCATCCCATGATACAACATACGTCCCGGCAGCTTGTTTACTTTGCGTCAATGTTTTTACTTTTCGCCCTAATATATCAAAAACTGATAGTTCCACTTCTCCCTGTCGCATCAGGGTATATCGAACTTTTGTTTCAGGGTTGAACGGATTTGGATAATTTTGACCAAGCTCAAATGATTCCGGAATATTTAAGTTGCCCTGCGAACCTTCAACAGATGTTACTTTGTCTACCAGGAAGTCTCTTAATTTTCCATGCAGTTCTTCTACAACACTGCTGTAATCAGCGCTGTCAACCAGGCTAACCGTTTCCAGTGGATCTGTTTCATAATCATAAAGTTCGCGGGCGACAATTTTTGTATCGCTATATGGGGCAAAACTCTTGTAATCTTCCAGCCACTCGACATATCTGTAGCGTTTTGTTCTCAGGGCATAACCCTCAACCTTTTGTCCGGCCGTCGTTCTGCGATATTGACTGACCGCGAATTGCTTGACCATAGTTTCCGAATTTTCCAGCACAGGAACCAGGCTGACGCCATCGAGCTCAGAAGGCGTTTCAATATCTGTCAGTTGGCAGAGGGTTGGGAAAATATCAACAAACTCCACCGGGGAACTACTCGATTTGCCGCCAGCCACACCGGGCGCCGCCACAATGAGAGGTGAGCGGGTCGCCTGCTCAAAGTTTGTATGTTTGGCCCACATATCATGATCGCCAAGATGCCAGCCATGATCGCCCCATAGCACAATGACGGTATTGTCTCTCAGGCCAAGAGAATCCAGTTCGTCGAGGAGTTTGCCCACCTGCGCGTCTATAAATGAGACGCAGGCATAGTAGCCATGAATGAGTTCTTTTTGCTTCTCTACCGAAAGAGGATCCTCGTTCGGTATATCAACATAGCTTCTTAATTCCCATCCGGGTTGGAAAGCAAATTCAGGCGCATTGCGCGCATGTTGTTGAAATGGATGAATATCCAGATCATCCCGACTATATTGATCCCAATACTTTTGCGGCGCGACAAATGGCAGGTGCGGTTTCTTGAAGCCCACAGCAAGAAAGAACGGCTTGTCGCCTGCGGCCAGTTGTCGCATCAACTCAATTCCCTTCAATGTAATTTGACCATCCGTAAGCTCGCTGTCATCAATATCGCCTGTTTCGGTGGAAATTTTTTCAGTGGCCTCAATCCATCTTTTTCCGCTTACCTTGGCGAATGGGATGGACCAGGATGGCTCGTCCAATTTATTGTCAACTGAGCGAGGGTCGAAAATTTTGCCGGTTCCGGCTGTTTCGTAGCCTTTTTCAATATAGTATTGCGGCAGGGTGACTATGTCCGGATTTTTGTCACGGATTAACGTTTCCAAATCCCAGACTTGCGTTCTGTCGGGACGCCATCCGGTGAGCAAGCTGGCTCGCGAAGGGGCGCAAACCGCCTGCTGGCAATGGTTGTTCAGAAAAGTTGTGCCAGCCTGCGCCAGTCTGTCGATATTCGGGGTCTGCGCCAGGCTGTCGCCGTAAGCGCCAAGGGTTGGTTTTAAATCGTCAATTGCGATAAACAAAACATTGATTTTGGCATTCTTTTTATGACCGGTTCCGGCAAACCCGTTGGCGCTTGTGAAGCACGCCAACACTGCCGCAATGCCCATTAACAATATTAGTTTTACCAATCCAACTCTTATATAGAGTGCAAAATCACCCAATAAAACCATACCCGGCGCCTTTCAATTTATAGAAGAAAAGATGGAAAAAATTGTTGTCCTTCCCCTCCAGTCTGAGGGGAAGGACTCGTAAAAATCACTTTCCAAGAATCGCCGCTTATTATTTCAATAGCAGCATTTTTTTGGTCAAGCTTTCAGAGCCTGTCTTCAACGTGTAGAAGTAGACGCCGCTTGCCGCCGCCTGGCCGTTTTCATGAACGCCATTCCAGACAACAGTCTGAGACCCTGATGCCAGCTTTTGGTCAACAAGTGTTTTGATTTTTTGGCCAAGTAAATTGTATATGGCCACTTGAACATGAGCGCCAGACTTGAGCGTGAACCGTATCTTTGTGCTCGGATTAAACGGGTTCGGGTAATTTTGTTCCAATACGAAGCTGGTTGGCTGTATGAAAGGCTCATCAATTTTAACCGAAGTAACCCAGTCGTTTTTCCTTTCCGGGAACCATCTCAGATCGCCCACAGGGTACCCTCTGGTGCCGCCGGTATACAGGGGGGAGCTCTCAGAGTATGAAAGATCTTCCGGTAAAGGCCACTGTATAGCAAATGGATCATTGTCCGGATCCCAACCCCAGAGCATACTGGTCACACCAGTTTCTCGCTTAACTTTCATCCATTGCACTAAACCATCGGTAGGAGGCGGTTGTGTAAAACCAGGATCCACATTCAGGTTCCCTTTTGCTTCCAAACCAGGATAACTCGCGTCGTCATCGAACATGGCTTGTGTGCGGGGGTTCATAAAAGGTTCGGCTTGCACCGTATCGTAAGCAGCCCAGTAGTCCTGAATCGATTGATCATAAAACCATACATTATTATTTACTTTGACATTTCTGTCCGCTTCGGCAACCCCCGACGCTTGCGTCATATCCACTGGCAATGTATCGATATTGACAATACCGAAGAGCTGACCATCAAAGTCCTGCCCGGGCAGATCGCTCGGCGCCTCGCCATAAGAGTGGATGTTGTAGAATATGTTGTTGGAAATAATGGCATTGGTTGGCCAAGACCACTGAATCGGCCACTTTAAACTGTTAACCATTGTGTTATGTTCAATGCGGCAGTATTTAACAACATTATTACGAACACCTAAACAAAAGCTATTATTATTGACAAATGTATTATTCACCATCACCACGCTGTCCGCCGGGTTATGATCCAGATCAAGTCCCCTGCCATTATAAATACCCCCGGCATTTTCATTGTTTCTGAAGTAACTGTTCTGTACAAAGATTTTTGTATCGGCAGCTTGCACACGAATAACTAGCCATTTTCCCCATTCAAAGAAACAGTTGTCAAATTCGATGCGAACACCGTCAGTCATGACACGGACTATCTGCCCCACATTTATAACGCCGTTTGGAGCAACTCCAAGGAAATAGACATTCCTAATGGTCGTATCATCAAAAAGTTGCATCAGGTTGCCGGCTGAAGAGCCATCCGGTTTAATCCCGGGGGCGATAATGGCCGGGGGCATCGGATTATTCGGGTCTTCCTCTTCACCATAAATATTCAAGTTGAGGTCGTTTGTTTTAACGGGTCCATTGACAAAATAAATTTCGCCTCTGTTCAGTTTATAGACCCGATTCGGAGTTCTTGCCACATCGGCTTTAATGAATATATTGATGGCGTCAAGCTGATTGCCGTCAATTTGTGATGGAACAGTAAGCGTATCGGCCGCTTGTCCGAACAGTTGCGAACCAGCGGACATCGTAAAGAACGATAAAAGCACAACAGTGATAACAAACACTTTTCTCATTTTTTTCCTCCGTATGAATGTTCAACAAAAAAGAATGTTTCATAACAGACAGGCGGCTTCAGGAAAATCTCATGAAACCCCACATCTCCTTTCTACACATAACATTTTTTTTAAGGCTCCACCCCCTCCTCGGACGTTAAATTTTCAATTGCACCGACAAAAACAGCTTCTCAATATATTGTGCAAGGGGAAAAACTGTTTTGCATCAAACGCATTCTAACAATAAACTCACCCTTTTATGCGCAGTCCCACATCTATGGTTGCGCCGTAATGCTGCTCGACAGTTGGGAACAGGGTTCCAGCATTCAAGTTTCTGTCAATTGCGCCGGTTATATTATTTAAATTAAGATAAATTTGCGCGCCTTTGTAAGGTAAATTTTGTTTCAGCGATATATCGAAACGCAAATGATCGTCGGTTCTGCCCCGCAATTCCGGCGCGAAATTCGAATTTTTAAAAATATTTGATTGAAAGAGCATGGACAGCCTGCCGGAGAACCCTTTATAATCATAACCAAGCGCCCAATTTATAACATGGTTGGGTTGATTGATTAGACGATCTGTATAAAATGTGTCAATATTGGTTTGCTGAAACGGGAATTGCTGGACAATAATACTTGTCTTCGGATACCTTGCCCTCGAAAAAATGGCAGTATAATTGGCATTAAATACCAAACCACGCAAAACGCCAGGCAAGTACCAAAAATGAGTTTGCCAGTCGTATTCAATACCCCAAACACTAACTTGAAAATTGTTATTGATAGTTGTGGTGACCTTTTTGCCCTTTTCTGTTGCAGGGAAACCATATTCAGACGGATCCAGAATGGCGCGGCTGCCAGTGCTGAAAATTAAATCATCAATTTCTTTACGGAAGGCTCCGAACGTAAACAATCCAACTATATTATTATACGCAGACAGATAAAAATCAAAATTTTTGGAACGGGAAGGTCTCAGATTGAAATTTTTCCAGCTATTCGAGCTCACTCCTATATTCCAGGCAGGGATGATTTGGTTATAGCTTGGGCGAGCCAGTGTATTGGTATACGCCAACCGGACATCAAACCAGTCCAGTGGTTTATATCGCAAATGAAACATGGGCAGCAAAAAACTGTTGGTTCGGATGGTGGTCGTATCAATGTGCGCATAGGACAGATGAGTACTGCTGTTTTGTGTGGCGTCGCCGCGAACGCCGGTATACTCTGTCTTGTTGCGTTCATACCTGACTCCGGGAATAAATTGGATCCACTTTCCCAGATTAATCTCCGACATGATATAACCAGCCCTGTATTCTTCGTTTCCGGAATAGTCGCTGGTTAGATTATTTTTTGCATGCTGCCAGGCTAAAGGCTCTGTGACGTTATTCACAGCCCGAATCAAGGCCAACTGAGCAGAAGGTCCCATTTGGTAATTTCCATCGAGAAAATTGTCGACCCGATATGATTGGTCAATAAAAGAGCTATAGGACAACGTTGAAGATCCTATAGGGGTTTGCTCTTGCATCTCAGGGAATGCATTGAGGACAGCGTTCCGCATATCCTGTCTGCCGCCCCAATCTATGGGCATAAATGTCTCATCATGATTAAAACTTCTATTGCTGAATCGAACCTTCCCGCCAAACTTAACCAACGCCGTTACTTGTGACGTAAAATTCAGGTCAAACTCAAGATCGCTTGAAACAGTATATTGTGTTTCTCTATTCTCATTAAAGCTGGTAACGATTCTACTCAAGTTGGTATTATCAATATCGTTTTTTGCGAAAGAAGGATACTTTGTTGGCGGCGTGCTATCGATAGATGCAATAAAGGCTGAATCCCTAAAGGCTGCTCTCTCAGTAAAGGTAAATGAAATGTTTTTAGGAGTCCTGTTTTTTGAAAACGACCTTGAGGCGCTTGCGTTAAGCCTGAACAATGAAAAATCTTGATTGAGATGCAGTGTATTCGTCAGGATCGTCAAGCGATTTTCATTGTCGCCCAGAGTATAATCGTGGCTGTTAGCGTTGGTACCACCGCGAAGGTTATAGACGTTGCCTCTTCTCAAATCTTTGTTGTCAACAATGCTGCCGAAAGCGGTATATTTGAGGCTGCCGTCCGGAATTTTTAAATCCATAACCAGGGATCCACCATAACGCTGTCTGTTTCTGCTAATATCTCTAAGGTTGAAGCTTTCTAACAAGACTTCGTTCTCTTGACCATCTTTCAAGGTGTCAATACGATATTTTGCGCCTAACTCATGCGAACTCCGATTGCGTTTCTCGATATCTATCTGAGCAAATATACCCAAATTATTGGACAAGAACCGGTTGCTTGCTCCGGCCACAAACTTATAGTCGCCTGTTTTACTCCGCAAACCATTATGGCCGCCCTGGGTCAGGAAGTCGTATTTAAGCCCTTCCTTTGCTTGTCGAATTTTAAAATTAACTGTGCCGCCGATTACATCCGCATCATGGTCGGGCGTTGCGGCTTTACTCACTTCAATGCCTTCGAGCATGTATGGAGATATCATACTCAGATCGGCGCTGCGGTCGCCTGATCCGGTTGCAGCCATTTTCACCCCGTTGATTGTGATGTTGTTATACTTGGGGGAGAGACCGCGGATAACCACTTTGTTGCCCTCGCCGCCGCTTCGTAAAACGGAGACGCCGGGCAGCCTGCCAACCGATTCTGCGGCGTTTGCGTCAGGCAATTCCTGGATGCGCGCAGCTGAAACGACGTTTACAATGGATTTTGATGTCAGTTGCTGATTAATGGCTTGCATTTGTCCCTCAGCCTGAGCAGTGACAACTACATCCTCGCCACTCTCGACAACCTCATAATCCAGTTCCAGATCAAGCTTCGATTTTTCATCGACTAAAACTGCTACAGGAACCTCCCGGGTCTTGAAGCCTATATACCTCACAACCAAAGTATAATTGCCTGGAGGAACTCGCGATATCAAATATTTTCCATCCAGGTTAGCGGCAGCGCCTAAGCTAGTTCCTTCAAGGTAAACATTCGCTCCGGGTAACGGGTCGCCCGTCCCGACATCCTTAACAACACCTTGAATAGTTCCTGTAGACGCCGCATGAACATTAAAACTTGTTCCTGCCACAGCCACAACAAATAAAAACTGAACTGCTTTCATTAAATAGTTCATGAATTTTTCTCCCTAGTGAATCAAAGTTCAATAATCATAATTCTAATACGTAACACATACTCTATGGTCGTGACTACTTAGATGAAACGATTATTCAAAATAACGACTGCTTCACTTACGTTTGTAAATTATAGTTAACAATTTAACAAAATTTCTGCCGCGGGTAAGTAATTTACAGTAAATTATTACAGTAAACAAACAGAAACACGTTGGTTTGATTACCTCAAAAACATAACGGCAACACTTCTCAAATGAAGTGACTGCCTCATAATTTAAAAATAACGATCTCTTGAAAAAACAAAAACACAACCATCGCAAACTACATACAGTAACTTAATGAGAGAAACATACCTTATATAGAACAAATAGCGTTGTTTGTCATTTTCCCATAAGAGTATTAAACAAAAAAATCCTTGGTTTATGAAGAATTTTAACAAGTTGGAGACAGCTGGTTTAGCCCTTGGCGTTAAAATTCAATATATTTCGAAAAATGTTTATCACAAAAAATGGCTCTCAGAAAGCCATCGCAAAACATATAGCTCTGCAACATTTTTTAAGGCAATCCTGGAGGTAATGGCGATGGCTTTAACCTTGCTTTTCATATTGTCAAAATTTATATTTGCTACATTTTCAAAATATAGCCGACAATGACCTTCTAACGGTAATAGTTCCCACCTATGGTTGATGATTCGAGAAAGAAAAAAATACTTGCAGAAATTATTACAAGCGCGGAATTCGGTTCATCGCAAAGCTACAAAAATCTGCTTTCGTTTCTTGTTGAATCGTCGATACGAAAAAAAAATCCGAAGGAAATAGAAATTGCTCAGAAAGTTTTTGGTAAAAACACTAACTTCAACCCGAACGATGACCCGACAGTGCGGGTTTATATCAGCAACCTTCGAAAAAAATTATCAAACTATTACCGCAAAGAAGGGAAAAGAAGCAGAGTAAGAATAGAAATTCCAAAAGGTCATCATGAAGTTAAATTTATAAAGCAAACCTTTTTCTTGAAAGTTGAGAATTTTACAAAAAAAAACACTCTTCTTTATTCTATCATAGCCATTCTTGCTCTCGGCATAATTTTCTCACAAAAACAGCTCCATTCTGTAAAAAAAATAATGTTGCAGTCAGCCTCCCTGACTCATAGAGCGCACCCATTTTGGGCCAACATCCACAACTCCGAACTTCCTAAATTAATCACGCTTGGCGACGACTTTTTTTATTTAGAAATGATCGATGGCGAGGAAACAATCGTCAGAAAACACTATATCAATTCGCCGAAAGAGTATGATATGTATTTGCGCAGGAACCGGGATAAAAAAGAATTGCTTGGCAAAACAATTTATCCTTTCCTGCCAAATGGCAGCCTGTTGCCGCTGCCGAAAATACTCGATGTTGTGAGAGCGGAAAAAACCAACCTTTCAATTACCCACGCATCAGGTTTTCAGTCTCCCGATTTCGTTGAAAACGATGTGATTTTTCTCGGATCCTTTCGCAACCTCTATTTATTGAACCAGGCGTTGCGAGACAAGAGGTTTACCTACCTGGATGAAATCGATGCGCCCGACACCCTTAAGATCAATACTCCGGATTCCATATTGACCTATGTCCGACCAGGCGCGCCCGAGGTGGAGCATATCGATTATTGTCTGGTGAGAAAAATACCCGGGCCAAACCATAACACGGTTTTACTATTCGTCAGTTTTTACGAAATCGGCGTATTCGCCGCAGTCAATTACATGACCGCCGATGAAACCTTGACTGAAATTGAACAGGTTTTTGAAAAAAAGGAGGGCGGCATGCCAGCCTACTTTGATGTCATGTTCAGGATAACCGGACACTCACGAACCGCCTTCACAACACACATCGAATTTATAAATAAAATCGACCCGAACACCGATATTTGGTGACAGAGCCTTAGGGTTGACACAATTTGGGTTTCAGGTAAGATATTCTGCAAGCAGAGCTGACTAAAAAAAATGATTTCCCAAGCTGATCGCAAAACAACACAACTCAAAAAAAATGGCTAACCCCCACAATCCTGCAGACTGTGTGGGTTAGCCCAACTCCACGTTAAACAACGTCTATGACACTCAGATATTACCTGATTAAATTCATGATAATTTCATCATCCTCAAGAGTCAAATTGTCGCCATTCCAATTCATTTTCAAAGTGTCCGGTGTTGGGGAACCAGTATCAGACATGAAAAAAGTGGAATTAGTATAGGTATAAGTTCCTATACCCACTGATGTGTCAGCTACTGTTGGTTGCCCGGTAACTGCTAATATGGATATTAGCGTTGCAGTATAATTTGCGTCAGTCAACACAATGTTCCCCGACCTGGTTATGCTGCCAAGGCCAGGGATATTTGTAGGCGCGCCGGCAGTAAATGTCATATTCATTAACTTGTCGGTCATGGTGGCAAGGTTCCAGGTTCCAGCAAGAGAGCTCATCGAGGAGGTGGGATTATTATCCCGACTACAACTCATCCAAGAAGTTGCCAAAGTAAAAAAAAGAACCGGGGTCAATACTTTGAGTACAGATTTCATAATTAATTGTTACTCCATTTTTGTGATTAATTCAATCTGTTGCGCAACGCCATTAGTCAATGTTTGCGCACAATCGAATTTCACATCGGCAAATCTTGTGCCGTAAATCTTCCCACGAAGACGGATTTAACATCGTGCGAAGAACCACTGCTCTCCGAACGCCATTTTTTGAAATTCTGAGGCGGCTCTTTCCGTGGCGAGACCATAATTCAGCGACTCCCCTGGATTTATGTTCAACAAGAAAGAGGCTTCAGGTAATTGACAGTGGCAAGGCGCAAAATTAACAGAGACAATCTTGTCCTGCAGATCTGCAAATTTGTAATATAGCTTATGGAAGATGGGTCGCCTTACCCCATGTGCGGCGACAATTTGGATTTCAGCATTTTTTTTAGCATTTCGCGGGCGCGGAATATCCGGGCTTTTACTGTGCCTAGCGGGATGTTCAAAATTTGCGCGATCTCTTCGTACGACTTCTCCTCGCTATGCCTCAGAACAATCGCCACTTTGTAGTTCTCCGGCAAATCATCAATTGCATTCTCTATCAGGGTTGCCCGTTCGTCGGAAAGCAGCTTTTTGTCGGGGCTCATGGAAGTGTCGGGGAATTCACGTTCAATTTCGCCATCTTTTGATTGCACCGGTTTGTTCATCGAGTACGTTTTTAAGCGTTTTTTACGCATGTGATCGATGCAATTATTGATGGCAATTTTATAAAGCCAGGTTGAAAATGCGTATTCCTCGTTAAAGGAGGGAAGCGCCCGGAAAGCTTTCATAAAGGCTTCCTGAACCAGATCCTCGGTTTCTTCACGATTTCTGACCATTTTAAAGAGCAAATTAAAAATTGCCCCATGATAGTTTTGCAGCAACTCACGGTAAGCGCCCTCATCGCCATCAATCGCCCTTTTAATTAACTCCGAATTGCTGCTTTTCAAATGGCACCTGATTTAGTTTGTTTAAATGAACAAAAAAAGTAATTGAAAAATGAACAACAATCAAGCTGAAATCAACGCTCGCAATTAGCGCAGGTTCTGTAAAAACCAAGGCTCTCTTTTGGGATGCTTCTTTCAACCAGTTTGCCTGTTTATTCGAAAATAGTGATAATCTCCTCTGCCTTATCAACCAGTCGATCCGGTTTGCTTTCAATCAATTCCATTTTTCGGCTATAGCCATAGGTCACGGCGCAGGCAAAGCACCCTGCAGCGCGTCCGGCCAGAATATCCGGCGGGCTATCTCCAATCATGACCGTTCGTTCGGCGGAAACGTTTAGTTTATTTATCACCGTTAGAAGCGGTTTCGGATCTGGTTTCATTACCGAAAAGGAATCGCCGCCATAAACCGGGAAAAATTGGCCTTGCAAATTAAGTCCGTCAACAATTGAACTGCAAAACGCCGCCGGCTTGTTCGAAACAATCGCCATCTTTCTATCGCTGAAATGGTTAAGAACTTCAGCTATCCCGGGATATAGCTCCGAGGTGTCGAGTAAATGCTCACGGTAATAGTCGTTAAAAAGCGCTGTCGCCCGGGGAACCAAATGTCGCGCTTCTATGGAGAGTGTTCGCTCTATCAGCTTAAGCAGACCATTGCCTACATATTTGATCACTTGTTCGACTGGCAGCTTTTCAAAACCAAGTTCAGCAATTGCATAATTTACAGAATTTGCAATGTCATGCCTTGTGTCGACAAGGGTTCCGTCAAGATCAAATATTAGCAATTCCGGCTTTGGCATTTTCAATTTTGGCTCATCTCATTTTTTGCGTTGTTTACCTGATGTTCAAAGAGGAAAGTACTCATTTTTATGATTTTTCCGAGTAAAAATTCTGCATCAACAACAATCAGGCGGGCGGTTTGCCGGTTAAATGGAGCTAAATGACATTTCGCAGTTGAATCGGTGGCGATTTCGAGGAGGATGTAAATCGACATTCACGTTAAGCAAGGCGTCTAAAAAATCGCCCCCACGAAACATAACATGAATATCGCGGCATAGTATGATAATCATTCACAGCAGAGACTCCCGTCGGCTTAAAATTTGGAAGGCCAGGCGCGCAAAGAATCTGCTCGCTGTCAGAAAGATTTCGGGCGATGGAAATAATGCTGAAAGGCTGGCTGTTACACACAGGCAGGCGTTCAACTTGACAGAGCGGCTCCAAAATCTAAAAACATCAATTCTTTTCCTTTGTTGCTTCTTAGTAAAAAAAGTTTAGTTTCCCATATTCATTAAATAGCATTGAAGCAAACTCACCCTAAAATTCATAAAATGTATGGCTGGAAAAGCAACCGCTGTTCGCAAAGGCGAGGAACTGAAGCATCGCGTGGTTGAGCTTGCTACAAGGCTCGGCCTGAAACCGAAAACCGAAGTGCGCGCGGCTCGCAGATTATGGGGCGCCAAGCGCCGAATTGATGTGGTTCTCACGCAAGAACAAACAAGAAAAATGCTGGGCGTCGAATGCAAATATCAGGGAACCAGCGGTTCGGCTGAAGAAAAAATTCCTGCGACGATCAAAGATATCGAATTCTGGCCAATCCCCGGAATTGTGGTTATCGATGGAGCCGGATTTTCCAATAATATGATGGGGTTTCTGATGGCCACAGGCAAAGCAGTTTGTTTTGATGATTTGGAAGACTGGTTAAAACTTTACTTCTCGCTCTAATCCATGCAAAAAACTATCACTCCACGTCCTTTTCTAAAATGGGCGGGTGGAAAAACACGACTACGCAAAGCGCTGCTTGCCAACACTCCGAAAAAGTTTGAAGATTATTATGAGCCTTTTCTGGGCGGCGGTGCCTTTTTCTTTACCTTATATCGCGAACAAAAACTCAGGCAAGCCTATCTGTCCGACCTGAATGAAGAGCTAATAAACGCCTACATCATTGTTCGGGATCAGGTCTCAAAATTAATCAAATTGTTATCCACCTATCCTTACGATGAAAAGTTTTATTATAAAAAGCGCGCTGAAGCGCCAGAGGAGATGCAACCGGTGGAACGCGCCGCACGGTTAATCTATCTCAATAAAACATGCTACAACGGGCTTTATCGTGTGAACCAACAGGGAATATTCAATGTGCCATTTGGCAGGTATAAATCTCCCACAATTTGCGACAAAAAAAACCTGCAGGCTGTTTCGGAAGCGCTTTCCTCTGTTCAAATCGAATGTTTATCTTTTAAAAAAATAGTCGAAAGAGCCAACCCTGATGATTTTGTTTACTTTGATCCACCCTACGAACCGCTTTCAAAAACTGCAAAATTCACTTCCTATCAAGCAAGCGGCTTTGGTCAGGATGCGCAGCTTCAATTGCAGCAAATTTGCCACGCGCTATCCGGGAGGAAGGTGCATTTTATGTTATCAAACTCCTCGGCTGACTTAATAAAGGAACTTTATAATGCCAATGATTTCTATATACAACCGGTGGAAACCATTCGCTCCATCAATAGCAATGCCCAAAAACGCGGCAAACTTACGGAATTAATCGTCACAAACTACAATGCCGAAGGGTTTTAGAAATGGATTGGATCAAACTTTTTTCCAGCCGCAGAATTGGTGTGAAGCGCCGGAAGATGCCGGGCAAAATCAAAGAAGGCCGCAGCGAATTTCAGCGAGATTTTGATCGCGTCATTTTCGCGCCCTCGTTCAGGCATCTGCAAAGCAAAACACAGGTCGTGCCGCTTCCGGTAAACGACTTTGTCCATACCCGTTTAACACATAGCCTTGAAGCCTCATGTGTCGGGCGTTCGCTCGGTCGCATTGTCGGAGACCGAATCATTCAGCAAGATCCAGCTCCGTTTGAAGAGACAGGTGTAACTTCGGCTGATTTTGAATCGGTGGTCGCCACGGCCTGTCTGGCGCATGACATCGGCAATCCGCCATTTGGCCACAGCGGCGAAGAAGCAATCGGTGAATTTTTTTCCAGCGCAAAAGCTCAAGCCTATATCGAGGAATTAACAGACGCGGAGAGAGCTGACTTGCAAAATTTTGAGGGCAACGCCGCAGGATTTCGACTTCTGACTTACACCGCGCCAACGCACTCAGAAGTTGCCATGGGAATCGGGCTTACTTTTGCCACATTGGGAACATTTACCAAGTATCCGAAAGGCTCGTTGCCAAAACTGAAGTCAACCGGCAATGCCAGCGAACGCAAATTTGGTTTTTTTCAATCGGAAAAAGAAATTTTTCGTGAAATCGCCGAAGACCTTGATCTGCCTGAAAAACAACAAGATGTCTGGTATCGCCATCCGCTCGCATTTTTGGTTGAAGCGGCTGATGATATCTGCTATTCAATTATCGATTTTGAAGATGGCTATAAACTCGGTCGCCTTGACTTTAACACGGTTGAAGCTTGTTTTCTTGAAATTATTGGAGAGGATATTAGTCGTTTTGAGCGACGCTATAAAGAGATTCTCGACTTTAAAGAAAAAGCCGGCTTTCTACGCTCCATTGCAATTAATCACCTTGTTGGCGAAGCCGCCAACATTTTCACAGATAATCTCGCCGAAATTATGAACGGAGACTTTGATAAACATCTCATTGAACTGGGTTCGGCAAATCAAGCGCTAAAAGAAATTTCAGCCATCTCCGTTGAACGTTTATATCGCGCGGAGCCAGTGGTGATCGTGGAAGTGGCGGGTTTTGAGGTATTATCCGGTCTCCTCGGCATGTATCTTGGCGCAGTTTTCAACGATAAGTCGCCCAGCGCAAAAATGATCAGACACTTGATCCCTGATGTTTACTTTGATATCGGACGCCGACAGTTTTCCAGCCACTATCAGCGAATTATTAATATCGCTATGTATGTCGCCAGCATGACCGACACTTATGCGGTGTCGACCTTTCGGCAACTGAAAGGAATATCAATTTAACCCTCCGCATAAAGCAAATTCAAAATCAACTGGCCAACCTCACCTAAACTTTGCGGGCTACATTTGTCAGGTGTATCTTCAGTGCTGTGCCAATATGGATAGTCAAAGTCGATAAGATCAATACAGGGAATCCCGCTTTCCAAAAGCGGAATATGATCATCTTCCACCTGAAAACGCGCTGTTTTCCGAAAAGAAGGCAAATTTAATTCCGCCGCCTTTTGCCAAACTCTGTCAACGAAACGTTTGGCGTATTTAACTGAATTAACCTCCTGATATACTTGCAGATCAGCGTCGCCAACCATGTCTAACAATATACCGAATTCAGGGTGATAATTTGGCGATTTGTGTTTTGCAAAGTAACGCGAGCCCAGCGCAAAATCGGTTTGATTCGGCTGTCCTGAATCCTCAGCATCAAAAAAAATAATGTTAACGCCGTACTGTGGTTCTACTTTATTAAGGTGTCGCGCCACTTCCAGCAAAACCGCAACGCCGGATGCGCCGTCGTTTGCGCCGGGAACCGGTTTACTTCTATTGAGAGCAACAGCGTCCTGGTCGGCCCATGGTCGCGTGTCCCAATGCGCGCACAAGAGAATGCGCCGCCGCTTCTTTTCACCAAAGCTGGCGATAATGTTGGCGCAGGAAACCGGCTCAGGGTTGAAGGGTAATTTTTCTGAAAAGCGCTGAAGACTAACTTTCGCCCCGACTTTTTGCAACTCATTGCTGATATAAACAAGACAGTCTCCATGCGCTTTTGAGCCGGGCGTTCGCGCCCCGAAATCACACTGCGCAATGAGGTGAGACCAAGCTTTTTCAGCGTCAAAATCGGGAATGGGAATCTTTTTTGAGCAGGAGAACATCATGAGTCCGCTTAGCAGGCAGACGATTGGATATGACCGCAAACACATTATTTGAACGCAGCGACGACAGACGCCGCTATTTGCCCCGAATTGCAATATTCACGTCAACGCCGAATTCCTGATACTTGGTTGTTCCAACCCTCTTGTTGTTAGTCTTTCCGATATCAACAAAAGCGCCGCCGGTCACGGTGCTGCTAAATGAATAGGATAGCCGCGGCGACAATGACCATCGCGTAGTTCTGCTGGTTTCTTCAAAACCGGTCAAATCTGACGACCGCGTGCTTTCCTGAACCGCTGAACTCGCGGTGAAGGTAAAAGAAAAATCGATTGAATTTTTCAATTTTTTCCCTTTCATGAAGGGTAATGAAAAACCGGATTTTTTCGAAAAATTTGCCGTGGCAGACACATCGAAATTGGTGCTGCGGCTTGCGCCCGACCCAGATGACAGGCTTTTGTTAAGCGTTGTGGACTTGTTTACCGCTATATTGCCCGACAATCCATTTTTCATACTCAAGTCCAATTTGCCAAACGGTCTGAAATTCGAACTTATATTTTCAGAAGTCAAATTATTTGCAGAAGCTGTCCATGCTCGATCCTTGCTGCCGGTATAAGCGTGAGAAAATGTGATTGTTCTAAAAAAACGGCTAACCAGCGGCAATTTCTCCAACCCGGAAAGTCGCACAGTCCAGTCCGGGAAAGGCATATTTAGACCAAACTCAGAAGCGAAGCTATTTGACTCACTGCCGCTGCGTTGATTTGAAAAGGAGCTGCGATTACTCTTATCAAACCTCAAAGTCACATCAAAGGAGCGGCCAAAAGCGAGGCCGGAGGAAAATGACAAATTTTCGTTGTCAGAAGTTGACACCGGGTTGCCGCTAAGATTGGCGACAGAAGCCAGCCCGGTTGTGTCGCTCAAGCCAAATTGGAATCCCCATCCGGGCATACCACCAAGGGTGTCAAGGCCAGACTGCGTGACATTGGTGGTCTGTTTGAAGTCGACGCGCAAGTCTTTAAAGCTGGAGAAAAAACCACTGACCAGCTTCATTGGGTCAATCGAAATGCCCTTTGGGGCGGGTTTTTCCTGGAAAAAATTAAATTCCATTTTTTCGCCCGGCGGGTTCTTTCTTCCCGAGCTTTGTTTGGGGCGGGTTCCTCTTTTCTTCTTCTTGCCGAACAGAGCCTTTGCCATATCTTTCCATTTTATGGTGGCGTCCGTTGAAAAAGTCACTGAGTTATTGGCGCTTCGTCCGGTCTCCCGATTTTGAATGGTATTGGTAAACCTGTAGTTCGAGCTGTAACTGCCATTCGTTGGTATCCAGCTAATAATCTCCGGGCGGTACCTTGCAGAAAAAGATTGTGTAACGCCAATATCATTATCGAACTTAAAGAATGCTGAAAGTGTTTGATTATCCCTCAATTGTGATTTATGAGCCCGGTTGAAGTCAAGCGTTAAACTCTCAAAAACTTTCATACTCGTTCGGAACGTTCGGTTCGCTGTAAAATTTTTCGTAGTGGTTGTGTCGGAGTTTTGTAAAGAGCCCTGAATGCGATTGCTTTGTGCATTAGATGTTTTGCTGCCGTCCGCTCGCAGCGAGATATTTTGCGGCGTATAATACAACTTTGTTTTTTTGGCATTCCTGACAATTGGTAAATCGGGCAGCCAAATGAAAGGTGAAATGAAATTATCGCGCCCGAAATCCAGCTTATAATCAAAATTCCCCGACCATGCTTCGCTGGTTGAAAAGGCTAATGTCGGACTTTTTTGACTGGACTTTGTGTTGCTCAAACTAAAAGACATGCCGTCAATGGTATTTTTAATAAAAAAGTTTTTTGACTTTTCACGACGGTTGAGCCTGACGCTAAAGCCGGTTTTCTCGCTCGTGCTTTGAATTCGTTGCAGAAGTTCCGTAGAATCGAGGTCGGCTTTCGTGACGCGGCGGTCGCGACCTGGAAAATATTTCGGATAACTCTGACGCACGCTGGTGGTAAAGGAAACCGGCATTGCAATACCCAAAAACTGCGGCAATACTTGATCAACATTCAAACTTGCATTCAGGCTGCGGTTGTTTGCATTACCTCCGCTTCCGTACCGCTGCGCTACATTATGAAAATCAGCGTCCTTTTTTTCTATTTCAGCATTGACGCCGCCCAACTTGCCAATTCGTAAATTTCCACTGGCGCGAATAGCTGTTCCAGGCGCCTTTTCAATGTTGGAAAGCCTCAATTCATTGAACCAAATATCGCCTGTAAACGGCTTTGGGTCAAAATTGTTGGGGGTTTTATCAACGCGTGTTTTATTTTTTATACCAAGGATTAATGTGCGGATATTTGAAAACGAAGGATCGCCTTTCACCGCCACTTGCTTCCCGCCTTCAAGGTTTCTGCGATAGATATCGTTCTCAGCGTCATAAAAAACGCCGCCAACCGTTGTGTCTGACCTTGTTGTGTCCGCCGCCGAGCGGGCAATCGATGTAAAATCAAGCAGGCGAATGTCCATTTCGTTGCGCCGGCGAACTTGATCCCATCCGACAAACAACGGCGCTCTATATTCATAATAGTTATCGCGATTCGCGCCAAAACGAACAAAATATTCAACATTTGAATACCCATTGCCCTGCTCATCTATGGTGATGTGATTGTCTGCGTTTAAACTTGTGTCGCCGTAGACAAACATTTTAATGCGGTCATAATTGATGTATGTTTCGCCTTGAAATAAACTTTTTTCAGCGACGCCGCTTTCACCAATAGCAAGGTTATTGAAGGCTAAAACCAGAGACTGCTCACGCGCTTCTACTTTTGTCACCCTGTCGATTTCACCACGAACGCCAATCGCGTCAAGTGTTGCGGCATAAGCAGGATTTTCATGGGTGTTAATCTGGGTGATGCTAAATGTTTCCCGGCTGGCTCCCTCGGTCTTAACATTTGTCTCAAGGTTATACTCATTACCGGTGACGCCAACCTCTTTCCATTCACTGCCGACCATATTAATTTCGGCGATGGTTACCCTGGTGCGATTTGGCAAATCATTAGCGGATTGTCTGTTATATTCCAATTCATCAAACCAAATTCGCACATTCTCGATTTGACTGGTCGACGGATTGCCAACAACATAATCTACGTCTTGCGGGTTAAACGGAATACGGTATAACTTCCAGGCGCCGCCCGCCGCCCGCGGATTGCCGCTGCCTTCCACAAAAAACTCACGATAGTCGGGGTGATCGTCCCGCAGGGAAAAAGAGAAGGAAAAATAATCATTTCTACGGTCAAGCAAGGTGTTGCCATCCAGATCTTCCGTATCGGTTATGCGACCGCCTTCATCATTTCGATTGTTTTCGGTGCCGTTAATGGAGCCGGAACCCTGAGTGATAAAGCTGAGAGATTGCGCAGGGTAAAAATAATCATCATAACTCCACGGCTCATCAGCGTCCTTGAGACCATTGTCGTTGACATCCCAAAAATCAAAAGGCACCTCAGCAATGGTTTTGCCGACATGTTCGGTTCTGGGAAAATTAAACACTGGCGGATCAGGTTTTATCACGCCGTCAAGGCCCGTATCTTCTTCCGGCCCATCATATAAACCGTTTTCAAGCGTGTCTTGATCTTCAAGATTTTTCTTGCCATTCGGAATAATATCCTCGGAAATTGTGCCGAGGTCCACATGCAAACGTCCGACATCGCCTTGCACCATGATCTCGATAAATTTGGTTTGGGTTTGGTCATTGAAGCCCGATGATAAGGCGCGCATCACACCGCCCCAACGCGAAGCTGATTTTGTTGCGCCATCAATTATATTATTTGGATTTTCAAAGAAATCAAACTGTAGCACATGAGTGAAATTTGTGCCGCCGGTCACTCCGCCAGAGCTAACATCTCGCTCCGGGAAAATTTGTTTAAGGCTGACCTGCCCCGGATTGTACCAAATAAAATTGTTGACCTTATTGCTGTGATCATGCTTAATCAACCCCAAGTTTTCCGCAGTTTGAGAAACGACCGGCGGTGAAGCCATGTCCCAGCCTTTTCTTAAAACGCTCAAGGTGATGGCTTTTTTGGCGGCTTCAAAGTCATCCACGTAGGCGACGCCATTGTTGTCATTGGTTTTTTCATTATTTAAAGTATTGGGATTAGGTAAAACCTGAGCGACTTCAGCCTCAAAGTCGAATGTGGTTTCACCCTGGGCTCTGACAATTGGCAACGCATCCAAAGTTCGTCCAATAAAATTGGGTTTAAATTGTAATCGGGTGTTCAAATCCCAAACCACATTGCGCATGGGCCCCTTACCCACGCGAACTTTTTCATCCAGCGTGCTTTCATTCAGGTAGAGAAATGTGCCGCCAATAAAGGAGTTGCCGCCCAAGTCATATTCAGCGCGCACTCCCATAATGGTTTTCTTCTCCAATTGAAATAGTTGGTTGCGCTCATAAGTGACATCCAGTTTAGCGGAAGGATCGGTGGCCGCCTCATTTAAAAGAGTAAGCTGCCCGGAAAAATAATCAATGGTATAGTCTGAGCCTTTTTGTAAAATGCTGCCGTTCAGGGTGACAACCTCAGAACCGTCAATTACATTGAATCCCAAATCATAATTTGCGCTGCGGTTCTGAGTCTTGATATCGAGATAAAAAGTGCTTTTACCGCGTATGATCGATGCATCGGTCGCTTCGTAGATTTCAGGGATGGCTCCCACCCCGTCCGCGTCGGTTACCTGATCAAGCCAGGTAATCGGAGGCGGAAGATCTGCGTCATCATGGCTGGCCGGATAATTATTATTGGGAAGAATATAGTAACCTTGCGGCGCAAAGGGCGTCAGGTCACGAAAATGGATCTCGCCGCTGCCGGCAAGGAAAATTGCGGGATCAACATCAAATTTGCTGTCCGGAGTTGGATTTCCGTTTTCATCTTTGGTGTCGAGACCAAAAACAGTGAGCCAGTTCTTGCCGCTCTGGCTAACGGCGCTGGGTTCGCCAGAGGCGGGCTTATTGAACATTTGCACCTCAAGCCCATCTTCTTTAACATCGGAACTGCCCATGTAGTAGACATGCCGCCAGGTCAAATTCCAGGTTTTATGCTCTGGCTGTGGTTGGCCGCTATCGTGAATTAATTTCAATCGTATTTTGGTCGAATCATTCGCTGCTCTGACAAAATCCAGATCACCAAATATCCTGCCGTCAATTGTTTCATAGGCCACCGCAAGCGCTTCATCTTCCGACAACGGTGAGTTGAGCCGAATAAAGCCAAGTTCATTTTCAACATAATATTCGGCAGGTTCAAGCCGCACAAACGGCCCCTCATTTGCAAAGCCCGGCTCGGGCGCAAAGTTATCGGGGTCAACGACGCCTGTGGCAGTCGCCTGTCCGGAAATAATCTTGTCCGGATATTTATCCTTATTTCTAGGGTTAAGGAGATAAACTTGAATCCGGTCTTGTTTAATGCCGTTGCGATCTCCCGTGGCCGGATCGATACTGGTGACATGACGGCCATCTTCAGTAAAGTACCGATAGCTCAATCGATAAACTTCATCCAGAAAGAAATATTGATTTTTTGTATAATTATAATCGTCAACCCTGTTGCCGCCCGATGAAGCGCCGCCCTCAAGGCTCAATTTTTGGCTCTCTCCTTTTTCCTGGCTGGCTATGGCAGTGAGATTAAGGCTTCCGAGCGCCATTTCGGTCTTGAGGCCGAACAAACCGGTATTTTTACCGCTGAAGGTCACATATCGTGTTCCCGGCAGAGATAAAGAAATATTGCCCGCTTCAAATTTTTTGACGACTTCATCATCATAACCATCATATACCAGACGCACATTGTTGTCAAAATCAAAGGCGCGTTCACTGTCTTGGTCAACATTGACTTTTACCTTGTCGCCAATTTTCCCGGTCACTGAAAAACGCTGGGTTTGATCCATCTTAAAATTCGTGTTGGAGCCTTGCGTTATTACGGTTTTCGTTTCACTTCTGTCTTCGCGCCGCAAGCCAGCTTTAATGCTAATATTGCCCGTAACCACCAGGCCAACGCTGCCGCTGCCAAAAATTTTGCGGAACGCTTTGTTTTTAATTCGAACCGGAACTTCAAATGTCAGGCCGCCGGAACCTTTTTTTTCAGTCAGGTAGGTATAATTCTTTGAAGCATATTCGGCCCATGAATTTTTTAGCTGCTGGTCATACAAATAATTCGTGTAGTTTTCAAAAGTCAGGGCGACCGGGGGTAAAATGGCTTTTTTCAGCGCAAGCTGCCTGATCATTATGAAGCCTTCGGTTGACTCCATTTCAACCTCAGAGCTGACAATGCGGGAATATTTAAATATGGATCCGGGATAATAGCCATCGGTTGTAAAACTGGCGCTTTGCTCTCGTTGAAAAGAACTGAATTGGGGGAGATCGCGACTCGATACACGCAAACCGATGAAACTTGTAGATTTCGGGGTCTGCGCCTGCAGTTCATTGGTCGCCGGAAGAAAAACGAAACAAAGAAAAACCAGCCAAAGAGCAGCGTCATGTCTGCTATGTTTATAAAACATTTGTTCCCAAGAGTAATGATTGTCTGTTCGTGAAACCACGAAAACCTGATTGCGCTAAATTCAAAATAGGTTGTTTTAGCCCAAAAACTGACAAGCTTCGCCATGGCGGAGTGTCAGTCAGGCGCTAAAAATCATAAAAACCGATAACAATAACTCTATAGGGTTTCCTCCAGGGAGTTTCTTTGCTGGCTAATGGATAAAAAAAGAAAGGAAATATTAAGAAACGCATGTTTGAATTGCAAGCAAAAATGTCCCTCACTTCGGTTGGAAATATGCCTTTAAACCGAGCTTAGCGTTTGAAGTTCCAATGACTTTCACCCTAAAAATGAGGCCGCGCAACAAAGCGTGAAATTCTTGTCACAGGCAATAACTTTTTACATCTCGTCGCCGCGCGTCTACTGCATTTTGTGCGACTGGCTCTACTCTTCTTCCCCATATCGGGTTACTCGACGCGGCGCATCTGGAGCGGCATTCGCCACGCGAAGACGGTTTATGTCCCCCTTGCCCATATCTCATCGAACGCACCGACCTCAAGCAGGAGTGAACCACCAAACATGGCAGAAAAATCATACCCGAAGAAAAACAGGGGCGGCGCCGAAATAGCCGCCCCTGTTTTAGAGACAATTACGACGGGTCAACCAGTCCCAGCCGTTCCAGATATTGCGGCTGCGCCTTTAGGGTGATGCGGATCACACCGCGGAAGTCACTCATCCAATCGTCCAAATCAGCCATAGCCTGGTCGCGGTCGTGGGTGGCGCGCTGAGCCTCGCTGGTTTCTTTCAGTTGCGACTGGTGTTTTTGCTGCATGGTTTCAACCAGCGCCTTGCCGGCGGTCAATCTCTCCGGCGTAATATTAACCCGCGCCAGCTTGCCCTGAATTTCCTGAGAACCGAGCGCCGCGTCGTAGAAGTTGAGCATCTGCATATAGGATTTGTCGTACGAATATTCCCGTTCGCCGCCGAGATCGAGTTGGCTTAACAGATTGCGCTCCCGTTTCAGGACGATGCGGGCCAGCCCCACCAGCTCTATATATTCGTCAAAAGCTTGCCGGCGGGCTGCTTTCTGCTCATCGGTGGCGCCCAATTTCTCGCCGTACTCTTTATCCTGCTGTTGGTTCAGGTCAAGCGTGGCGTCGTAGAGCGCCTTACCCGCCAGCACGGTGGGTTCATCATAGCCGTAGTTGGCCAGCAACGGCTTAACAAGCTCGTCGGTTTGAGCCACATCCAGGTAAAGTTTGTACTTTGCCAGGCGTTCATTAATAGAAAGCATGCTGATGTCCATAAGTACCTCCATGTAGGTTTGATTAAAAAAGGCAACGTTTACAGGAACCGCCCTGCAACTTCCCTTTTTTTTGTATTTGTTGACGTTTTCCTGTTTTCGGGCGCCGGTTTACCATTTTCGGGTGCCGGTTTACCATTTTTGGCAGACGGTTTACCGTTTTTGGCAGACGGGCGCTCATTTCCGGGTGACCCTGAGCCATTTTCCGGTGGCGGTGAGTGATTTTCGGGTGACCTTCATTCATTTTCGGGCGCTCCTGAACCATTTTCCGGTGACGTTAATTGATTTTCGGGTGGCCTTAAGCCATTTTTGGGCGCCGTTGGGTCAATTTCTGGCGCTTTCCGCTCTTTTGGGGGCGACTCTAAGTTGTTTTGCGGTGACGCTATTTCACTTTTTGGCGAACCGGAATATCTTTATCCTAAGTTGAACGATTCTTCTGCCAAATGGTTAATAACAATATGAGCGCAAAAGAGTCTGAAAAACAAGTAAAAATCAGCAAACGATCCATAACCAACACCCAAATGAGCGGTCGAGCATTTTTTCTATAATTCCCATTTCACAGTGTTGATGGTGATTCAAGAGCTTGTCGGATTAACAACGTCGGCACCCGTTCTTTTGCATCTCGTTTCCACGGTCGCCGTGGGAACGTGGTTCTGGGCGCTCTGCGTCAAGTCTCTTACGCCGCCGCGACCGCTTGCCGTTTGCTGCATTTTGGGCGACTGCTCTATTCCGCTCACCACTCGGGTTACTCGACGCGGAGCGTCTGAAGCGGCATTCGCCACGCGGAGCGTGGGAACGAGAAGATATAACTGTGGGCGCAAGTAAAATCTTGTATGTGCAATTTGGTAAATGCTATGATCAGAGTTTGGGACGGAGATAAAAAGTATGTGGCGCATATTCAAGAGCGCCAGTGCGGACTTATTGTTCAGGTTTCCAGTTACGCGCTGAATGGACTACGCAGGAAATACGTACAGCCTCGCCCTTTATCTCATACATTATTCGGTAGGAACCGAAAATAATTTCTCGGCATTCATCTCTGTCAATTTCTTCAATCACCCGACCGCTACGAGGATAATTTTCCAACCGATCAACGGTTTGAACCAGACGTTCGATGAACAGAGCCGCCCGGTCGTTTGAGTCTTTTGCAGTATCGTCGAAAATGTCTTTAACGTCGTTTAATGCAAGGTCAGACCAAATAACCTCAGCCACTCTGCACCCAGCTCCGCATGGTTTTTTTAGCCTCTTTGTGTGGAGTACCTTTCCCTGATTCTATTTCCTGAATGCCAAGTTCAAACTTAGCGCTGATGTACAGGGCATGAATAATGTCATCCATACTGGCTTCATCTGGAAGCTGATCGATTACATTTTTTGCCACTTCTTTTATAGTCATTTCTCTCGCACTCCTCTGTTTTATCATTAATTAGATATCGACCAGAGCCTCTGCCAGGCTTCAGAACTTTTTTAAAAAACTGTAGTCCTGTCTCCCGGTCGTCGCCGTCTTGCCGAAGTAAACCTGATTAGCGCTGTGAGCAGGAGGTCAACCAGCGTATCGCTTTATTGTAAAAAATGCAATTCAAAGATAACCCCGCCCGGTGAAAAAAACAAGGTTTCTGAAAACACCATGTCAAGATTGTGGCGGCAACAAGGCCACGGGCTTTTGCGTGTTGACCGGGTACAGCGAAACAATATTTCTCGCGCAAGTTCCGGTCTAAACGGAATTTGGGACGGAGGGGAAGCGAAAACAATAGCCGGGGATACGAGTCCTGCTTGTCGCGTCCGAAAGTTCTCTTGGAAAACAAAAAGCTCGCTCTTCCAAGCCGAGTTCTGTAAACCAAAAAATGTATCAGCGACAGATTCCTCATGTCCCGATAAACAACAATCGGGAATTCGGAATGACAGGGCTTTTGGGTGCTGAATTGGGCGCCATTTCATAAACTAATATTGCATCGCGCTCCCTCGGATTACTCGACGCGGAGCATCTGGAGCGACATTCGCCACGCGGACGTGGGAACGAGAATATTTAGCGGTCAGTTTTTTTGATGGAAACAATAATTCGTTTGAAGACTGGCGTCTTTGATTGCGCATCGGTTTGCGCCGGCACAATTTCATTGGCCTCGGGATAGTACATGGCGACATTTCCAAGTCGAATTGGAGCCGACGCAGCTTCAACCTGCATTTGACCAATCGCGCTGCCAACCACAACAGGGTCGCCCTCTGATATGCCGACTTTCTCCATATCCTCGCAATTCATTAAAACAACCAACCGATGGCTAACCCCGCGATAAAGATCTTCATCTTCATAGATGATGCTGTTGAATTGGCCTTCAGAGCGTATGGTCATCAGGTTGAACTTGTTTTTTTCCGGTCGCGCATCGGGGGGCTGAACGATTGCAAGATTGGCTTTGCCGTTTGTTGTGGCGAACTCAGGTTTGTGCTTAATGCGACCCGAGACGGTAAACTCATAGCCTTGATCGAGTTTATTCATTGATTGCATTCCCGGCGCGACACGGGAAATATAGTCCCGCACTTTATGGTGATCTCGCAAATCCCGCCATGGAACTTGCTCGTTGCCGAGCAGGCTTTCCGCCACATGGCCAATAATTTCGCTTTCCGAACGCAAGTTCGAAGCGGGGCCTTTTCGACCGCCCGATGAGAGCCGAACATAATTGAACATGCTTTCCTGCGCAGTTGGTTGTTTTTCTTCATCACGCGCGCAAACCGGAAGAATGAGCGTGTCTTTACCTCTCCCGTGAAGATGACCAAGGTTCATCGTTGTGCTCAGAAAGGTAATGAAGTCGATTTTCTGCAATGATTCTGAAGCCCATTTCAAATCAGGGTTAGATGCATACAAATTCCCGCCAAGCATCATTGCAAAGTCAATTCGCCCCTTATTGGCGGCTTGCATACAGGCCATGGTGTCCATGCCCTTTTCTTCCGGCGCGCTAACGCCTGACTCCTGCAAAATAGCCTGGGCCATTTCAGGCTTCAATTCAGGGACAACGCCGACCGAGCCGATGCCTTGCACATTGCTGTGTCCGCGAATGGGCAGCAAACCCGCTCCTGGCTTTCCGATCATCCCGTTCAACAAAGCCAGATTCGCTATGGCGCGAACACTTTCAACCCCTTGTTTTTGATGGGTGATTCCCATTGCCCATGCAAAAATTGTTCGCTTTGAAGCACTGAGAATATCACAAAACTCAAGAAGCTCCTCAATTGAAATTCCGGCCTGATCAACCAAAACCTGGAGATCACTTTTTTCTATATCCCGCTTGAACTCATCCAGCCCGTTGCAATGATTTTGCATAAAAGCAGCGTCGGCCCGGCCTTCTCGCCAAAGCAGACAGGCGGCGGCCTTCAGCAACGCCATATCGCCGCCGCAATGCGGTTGCAAGTATGAGCTGGCGATTTCAGAGCCAAACAAAAGTGAGGTTGGCACACTTGGCACATTGAAACGTTGCAGTCCAAGCTCTTGCAATGGATTAATGACGACAACCTTGCCGCCACGCTGTCGCACCTCGGCCAAAAGAGGCATCAAACGTGGATGATTGCTGGCCGGGTTGGCGCCGATCAAAACCACGAGATCGCACTTTTTTACATCAGTCAGCGACACGGTGCTGGCGCCGGTTCCAAGACTTTGCCCCATGCCCACACCCGACGCCTGATGACAATAATAGGAGCAATTGTTAATATTGTTCGAACCCCATTGCCTGACCATTAATTGCAACATAAATGCGGCTTCCATTGAGGAACGGCCTGAGGCATAAAAAAAACTGCGACCGGGCGCGGCTGCGCGCCATTTGGAAATTAGCCTGGCCATGGCGTCTGTCCAGTCCAAAACCTGAAAATGCGATGAACCTTCCGCCAAATAAAGCGGATGAGTCATCCGGCCAAGCGCTTCTAATTCTCGCCCGGAAAACTTCGACAACGCCGCCACTGAATGCTCCCGCCAAAACTCAACAGGAATGCCAGGCAACATATCCTGCGCCTGCGCCTGCATCGATTTCTTGCAAACCTGAAAGAACGCGCCCTCCTCGTTGGTCATGCCGCCCCTGGCTCCTCCCATGCCAACCGCGCAGGTTTTACATGTGTTCGGCGCGCCCAAGGCCTGATATAGTTTATAGAGACCGCCCACTTGAGTCGCCAATTTACGCGAATAGTTTATGGCGGCCCAGCCGCCGCCATTTTTTACCCTTGGTTTGGCCATAACATACTTTCCCGGATCAGTTTATGATAAAGTTTTGGTCATGCACCTTGATTAACAAGGTAATGCGACAGGTCGTTTACACCGTGATTGTAAAGGACTTTTTCAGCAATCAAAGTTTGCCCGGTCAATGCGGCGTCTTCAGATTTGATGACATATAAAACCGCCTCGGCGACCAGCTCTGGCCGATACCAGGAAATAGTGGAACTTGCGGCAAGCATTTTAGCAAAAACACGGGTGGCCTGCGTGTCGATTATATTCTCCGGCCACAAACTATTGACCGAAATATTATCGGATTTTAATTCCTCCGCCAGGCCGCAGGTTAGGTTGGACATGCCGAATTTGCTCATCAGGTAGCAGGTTCTCCCCGACCACTGTTCCGCCGCTAACGAGCCGAGTTGTGTTGGCGGCGACATGTTGATAATTGCGCCGGATTGATTTTTTTTCATGTGGGGAATTGCTTCGTGACAAAGGATAAAAGGCGCGCGATAATTCAGTTGCATCATCAAGTCGAAACGTTTAACCGGCATTTCCTCAACCGGCATAAACATAATCGCCCCGGCATTGTTGATCACGATATCAATGCGACCAAACGCCTGCATGGTTTGCTGAACAAGATGAACAATTTGCTCTTCGAAACGAACATTGGTTTGCACGGCCAGCGCGTCAGAACCCAACGCCTTAATTTCGGCCACCGTATCGTGAATGGTTCCGGGTGTTCTCTCATGGCTGACAACCGTTTTGGCGGCAACCACAACCTTCACACCTTCAGCGGCAAGCTTTAATGCGCAGGCTTTGCCCACGCCGCGACTGGCGCCAGTGATAATGGCAACTTTGTTTTTCAAATCAATCACTGCGGTCTCCTAAAATGAATGCAAAAAATAACGAAAACGGCGTTGAGTTTCAAGCAATGAATCTGTTATTGCTACAGTTCAACTTTGGTCATTCCACGGACAGAATTGGTCAGATAAATAGCGTCGGCTTCTGCCAAATCCTGAATATGCAAAACTTTTTCTGATGCATTTTGTTTTGTCTTCAGCCAGGCCGCCCGAACAGTTCCGTTTAGAAGTCCACACTGGATTGGCGGCGTGTAGAGTTGCTTATTTTTTTCCACAAATAGGTTGGATATGGCGCCCTCTGTCACTTCTCCATTTTCGTTCAGGAAAAGAATGTCGAAAAACCCCTCTTCTCTACTTTTGGCAAACTCCTCGTCGTAAAGCCTGCGGTTTGTGGTTTTGTGGAAAAGAAAACGGTCGCCGCTGTTTACCCTGACTTTCGATATGGCGACCAAAGGGTTCGGTGGAGCCGGATCGTTTAGCTCAGAACATGCCACATCGAATTCACCATTTTTATGATTCAACAGTCTCACCTTATACTTCCAGGTTGAACGGAGTGTTTTTGCCAGGGCGATCAGCTTTCTGTTAATTTCATCGATATTTACGCGGAAGTTAAAATATTTTGCCGAATCCAATAAACGAGACAGATGATCCTCTAAACGTTGATAACTGTTTTGCCATAAGAGGGTCTCAATCAATGAAAAGGGCGCGCCTTCTTCCGTCAAAAAATTGGCCTTGAGTTTGCATTCTTCATATTCGCTATCGGCGCCTGAATCATACACGACGCCGCTGCCGACGCCCATTTCTCCATACTCGCCAACTAAGGTCAATGTGCGAATAGGAACATTAAAACAGGCGGCGCCTTCCGGTGAAGTGAAACCGATAGCGCCCGTATAAATTCCGCGCTGCTCCTCTTCAAGCCGATGAATTATTTTCATAGAACTTAACTTGGGCGCGCCCGTAACCGAACCGCACGGGAAAATTGCTTTAAAGATGTCCGAGTAGGCAATGCCCGGCTTTAATTCCCCCGCAACTGTTGATGTCATTTGAAAAAGAGAATCATATTTTTCGATGTTAAAAAGTGATTGCGCAACCACGCTGCCAGTTTTGCAGATGCGTCCGAGATCGTTGCGCATCAAATCGACGATCATGATGTTTTCGCTACGGTTCTTTACATCATTTGCAAGCTCGTTGGCAAGGGCGGCGTCTTCCGCAGTGGTTCGCCCCCGGCGACATGTGCCTTTCATTGGTTTTGTGATAATTTCTTGACCGGTTTTCCGAAAAAACAGCTCCGGCGAAAGCGAGAGTATATGTTGATTCCGGCATTTGATAAACGCATTATAGGCAACGGTTTGCTTCCGCTTCAATTGATTATAGAAATCAATTGGAGAACCATTGAAGTCAAATTTATACTTGTCGGTGAAATTAATCTGATAGGTGTTTCCCGCTTCTATTTCCCTTTTAATGAAAGCGATTTTGTTCTGGTAATCTTCGCTTGAAATCTGCAGCTGCGGTTCAGTTAGCTCAAAAGGTTGATCTGTTTGTTTTTTGAGAAAAAAATCTTTATTGGGACCGGTGACACCTGCGGTTTTATGATCAAATATAGTCGCTTCTCTAAATGCGCCTAACCAGATAAGCGGCGTTCCTAATTTGTTTTCCCCCCATAAGGAGTGGTCGGACAAAGCGTTGCATTCGTAACTCAGGAAACCAGCCAGATAAAAATCCTGAGCCAATTCATCCATTTGCGCCAGAACTGCCTGCAATTCATCGATTTTCAGAGCGCATAGAACTTTTTCAGGTTCCGTAAAGAGATAACTGTAACGATTTTCTTCGAAATTTTGATTTGATTCGAGAAGAACAAATGAGTCGTATTTAAGAAGGGATTGCATATTTTTCTCACACCTGCAAAAGCTCTATTTGACAAATTTTCTACTGCGTTATAAGACGCTCTGTCGCTATCAAATAGCTAAGATTGAAATGGCAGAAAAAACCTGATTTTTGTTCCGAGCCCTTTTTGGCTCTCCGCCTCAATCCAACCGCCATGTTTTTCCACCAACCGCTTGATAATAGCCAATCCCAGTCCGCTGCCCGCTGTCTTGGTTGTGTAAAAAGGCTCAAAAATTTTGCCCCCATCCATATCAAAACCGCAGCCGTTATCTTCAATTTCAATCCGGGCATAGCGCCTGCCGCGCTTACTTAGACTTTTTAGCCTTACAATGATCTTCCCGTTGCTTTCAATGGCTTGAATTGCATTCAGCGTCAGGTTCAGCATAATTTGATTAATCGCATCGCTGTCATGCGGAAGGTCTGGAATTTTTTCAAACTCGGTTTTCATCTCAATGGCAACATCATGCATTTCATTGTGCAGCGACGTTACTGATTTCTCGATAGATTTTTGCAGACTGGTCGTTTGAATTTCAATTTCACGATCACGGGCAAAGTTTAAAAAATCAGTTACCAGTCGATTGAGGCGTCGAACTTCGCTGGGTATAAAATCCAGCAGTTCATCGGTCTCTTCTTCTCCTCCAAACCGACTTTTGAGCACATCGGCCGTTCCTTTGATAATGCCCAGCGGATTGCGAATTTCATGAGCCACGGTCGCCGCCATTTGCCCCATTGCAGCCAAACGCTCATTTTGACGCATTGATTCATGGGCGCGAATCAGGCGGCTCATCGCCCAAAAGAGAAGCATCGACAAACAAATCGCCAGAAAACCGCTGGTTAATCCACCAATAATGAGGCCGCGCTGAAAATTAATTAACAGACCAAAAAAATCTGCGCTTGCCTGCACAACCACCATTCCAACAACATCTTGAAGCGTTCCATTTACCGGAGCAAACGCGCTTTTAAACGAGTTGCCTGCAACGATATGCGTTGGGCCAACAGTTGATTTGCCAAACCATGCGTCCTGCACCCAAACGCTATCTTCCTGTAAAAATGACAACCTGTCGCCGACTTGATAAAACATTCGACTGCCTGCCAACACCTCATAAGAGGCATTCACCAGATAAACCCCTTGCACCTGATTTTCTTCATGCACCCGCACCAGAATATCAGCGATCTCATTTCCGACCAGTGACAGTCGACCAGATTCAATTTGATAGGCAAATTCACCGGAGTCAATAACTTCAGCGGTCAGGCTGGCAATGGCAAGCAAACGACGGCCAAGCTCATCTTCCAAATAACTTTCAATGTCCTGAAGAAACTTCCAACCTCCTAATACGGCTCCAAACAATACCAGCACTGTTGCCGCAACAAGAGCGGAGACCAACGACTTCCTTCGTCTGAGTTGCGTATCGTCAAGATGTGAAAAGGATTCCATTGAAGGCTATTTTTCCCCGAACAGTTTCAGCCATTCGGCCAGTTCATCATCCGAAAGCTCATGATCAAACTTCTTTTTATAATGAAGGTGTTCCTGGTCAGGTTTGACCAGAAGGGCATTGAATTGCGCGCCGCTCAATATTTTCGCGCCGCGACCTTTTGCAAAGCGTATAATGTCATTATCTTCCGTCACCAAGCTCAAATCGCCGTGACGGGCCTCCTTTTCAACAAGCCTTTTAATCAGCGGATCGGCTTTAAATGGCGAACGGGAAAAAAATATTTGAACATTTGAAACAGGATGCGCGGCGTCAATGCCAACTGGCGGAACCCCGCCGTCAAAAACAACGATTATTTTTACCTGACGGGAGTTACAATATACGTGCAGTTTTTTCAGTAATGCTTCCCGCGCAGCTGCAAGATTTTCTTCAAGATGCGCGGCCAAATCGGGGATGGCGTGAATAAAGTTGTACCCGTCGATGATGATCTTGTTCATTGACAACAATAGGAAGTTCGCCCTAACAAAATCAAGCAATTTCAGATGTCTGATTATCCGAAATCACGGCTTTCTCAATACGACTCCACTGGAAAAAACCGATACTTAGACAGCAGCCTCGCGCAGGGCGCGCCAAACCCCGAATGCAAAGTGCAAAAGTTGGTCAGGATAACGCGCTTTTGAGCAGCCGAAGGCTTATATTAAATGAAGGAACAAATGTAGCGTGAATGAAAAAATCGGGAACAGCAGACAACTCCATCTCCCGGCGCATTCCGTTCCCATTTTTATCAAAAGACGTTATGGGAAAATCACACTACCCCAACATCCGGCTCTTGTCTAGTTGACAAATTATAAAGCGCGTCCGCTGACAATTTCAGATCACCCAAAGCAGGCTCATTTGTTCCGCTTACCTTTAAATCTTCCAGCGCTGATTCAATGATGCAAAAATATAAATTAACCTGATCCTTGAAGACAGAGGATGAATCGTCAACGATAACAACCTTGCCTGTAAAATCCTCATCATTCCCAAAACCCTGACAAATACCCAATTTGTAGCCCCTTTATCCCACTCTATCAATTTTCTGTAACAAGCATCTGAATTTCTTCATCATCTTCTTATTAATTTCTGAAACGGTCGTACAATTTCAAAACTGCCGGAATATAACCTCTTGTTTCTTTTGCAAGATACTTATCATCCCTGCCGCTTGCCAGCCACCTCGTGGCGCGACGCTCACCGCCGTTATAAGCCGCTAGTCCACCATCGACATGATACCTTGCAATTAGCATTGAAAGATACCTACAGCCCAGACGAACGTTCGTAATTGGCTCGCAGAGAATATCTTCAGCTGTTGTCCATTGCACGCCCTCCATCTCGCTCAAAAACATTCCTGTATATGGCATAATTTGCATAAGCCCCAAAGCGCCTACCGGAGAAACAACGTTTGGCCGCCAGGTTCGCGCGCTTTCATGGGTTATGGTTGCGCAAATCAAATCTACATCTAGATTGTCATATTTCAGGCTCATTCGATAAATCTCATGAGCAATAGCTGTTTTTTCTTTATCGCTTAATTTCCGATTGTACGCATCAATTATCGTTATGATTTTAGAAACTACTTTTTGTCGCATCTGATCTTGACTAATTGTTTCAGTCCAACTTGCAGCAGACTGTTCAAGTTGACGTAGTTGTTCTTCGTGTGTGCCAACTTGTTCAAAGTTGGTTGAAATATTGATCATTGATACAAATATCAAGGCCATTAGCAGTACCAGAGTCATTCGTTTTATTGCATGCGTTAATATTATGACTTTCAAAGCGCAAAACCTCCTTTGATAAATTCCACTTCTCAAACTCAGACTTTCCTCTAGCAGGTTCGGTTTTTATCGCTTCACTTCCGACTTGCCAAAAAAAGGAAGCGCTTGCAGAAGAAAACAGCCAATGTAATCGCGCCTAACATTTCTTTAGCGAGTCTCAGATAGCTTGAGGCTCCTTTGCAACTGTTAGTCATACCCTTTCGCCGGTTTGCCATAATAAAGCGCCTCGGCCAAGCAAATATTGCAAGGTATGAAAGCGGTAAAAACCAAATCCTGCCTGTATTGTGTATCGGATCTTTTCCATCACAATTTTAGCAAGATTATTTTTTTTATCGACGGTTGTGAGTAAAAAGCCGCGACAACTCAATCCCTGGTTGTTGCCTGTCCTGACCAGTTTCTAAAAAAAAACAAAAGCTATTAAACCACAGCTTTTACATTAGTCTGGGCGTCAGTAGACAGTTGGCTGCCGCAGGCGCATTATGTTGAGCGGGATAAATTCAAAATTTGTGTAATTCGTGGGACAAATGGCGCTCAGAATGGGTTCGCTGGCAAAAAGCACATCAAAAATCCCTTTTTTAATGTCGTCTGGCAAAGGGTAAAGACCAGTGTATAGATTTTGAAGAAAGTGACCGTATATTTCTATTAATTTTATTGATGTTAGCTTACAAAAGTAATTCACGAAATAACAAATCTATACACCAGCGACCAGATTTACAGCAGCGGTGGTTTTGCCAACGCCACCTTTGAAGGCGGCACAATTGAAATCATTTCCACTGCCATGCAATATAAAAAGCCGAACAGATTACGCGAAATGGCGCAGCAAAGTACGCCAATCTCTATCAATTGTTCTGCTAACGGAATTATTGCCACTGCCAACACTCAGTTTTCCGTTATTCCAATTCAGGATATTTTTCAAGGCCACCTCACCCGTTAACCGACCGCATACAGCATGAACCACTTTACCATCTTCAAGGTAAATCGCGCCGTTTTTCTCATCTCCGGAAACAAAAAGAGACATATTTTTTCTTCGTGAGCAATTACGGCTAACGATTGCGCGAATATCCGAATTGGTAACCCGATACTCTTGATCCTCACTAAGGTTTAGCGTATCAAAAACAAGTTGTTTCAACTGCTCTAACTCAAAAGGCTTTTCAACAAGAGAAATGCCGTTTAGAGCGCCAATTTTATTGACAACATCGGGGCTGCTATAGGCGGTCATAACAATGATCTTGATGTCGGGGAGCAAGGCCAATGCATCTCTTGTAAGCTGAAATCCATCCCTTTTCGGCATTCGAACATCTGAAATCAATAGATCAAACGGCTCCTGCTGCAACAATTCATAGGCGTCATCGCCATTATTTACGCATTCAACATTAAAATTAAAATTTGATTTTACAAGACACCTGGAGACGGCCCAGCTAATATCTTCTTCATCTTCTGCAATTAAAACTTTTTTCTCATTAACCATGATGCAATAGTCCTGTTTTATAAACAACACTGTAAAAGCAAACAGTATACCATTTTGCCGTATTGGTCAGAAGGTTAATATTTTACGGAGATTTTCGCGCGACAATGACTGGGAGATGACTTAAATGTAGAATTTGATGGTTAAAACCGTATAACGTAACAAAGAGTGGGTAATTACTTACCGCACTATTGACATTTTTTCGGCTTCATTTCAACCAATTTGGTAAATTATCGGTCACCCAAATCAGACAAGTCCATAATTTTTCATTTTTTCACGCAAGGTAGATCGCGAAATGTTCAGCATTCTGGCTGTCTTTGACTTGTTTCCTTCATACTTCCGGAGCACATTCAGGATATGTCGCTTTTCCATTTCTTCCAGAGAGTCAGCTTCATAATTTATGGTTGAGAATTCAGATGATGTGGAAATTCTCGAAACGCCTTCTTGTACCTCAAGCGGTAAATGTTCGTCTAACAACTGCTGACCCTGGCATAGAATTATACCGCGTTCAATGACATTTTTCAGCTCTCTGACATTGCCAGGCCAGCGATATTTCAGCATCTTTTCAGCGGCATTCTTTGAAATGGATGTGACCTCTTTGCCGAACTCCTTATTATTCCTTTCGATAAAAAGCATGGCAAGTGGAATGATGTCTTCAGCCCGCTCACGCAGCGGCGATATGTTTAAAACCATCACTTTAAGCCGATAGTATAGATCTTCCCGAAATGCCTGTTGATCGACACAGTCTTCCAGGTTTCTATTTGTCGCGGCAATTATGCGCACATCCAGTTGAATGTCGGATGTGCCGCCAATCCTGCGAAAAGATTGGGTTTCAAGAACACGGAGAAATTTTGGTTGAATTGACATTTGCATGCTTGAAATTTCATCAAGAAAAATGGTGCCGTTATTTGCCATTTCAAAAATGCCTTTTTTTAACGACTTAGCGTCTGTAAAAGACCCTTTTTCATGACCGAACAACTCACTTTCGAGCAAATTTTCAGGAATTGCGCTACAATTAATTTTCACCAAAGCTTTATCTGTGCGAGAGCTCCAATTGTGCACTGCATTGCCTACCAATTCCTTGCCTGTCCCACTTTCCCCTTGAATTAAAACCGATGTTTTGGGGGTAGCGGCGACAATCTTAATGAGTTTTTTTAACTCGATCATCTGCTTGGAATTGCCAAAGAGTTCATTGTCAGGCAGTATGTCCTTTTGCTGAGTCTTGAGGCGTGTAACCTCTTTTTTCAAGTGGTGTGTTTCTAGTGCTTTGGCTACGACCAATTTCAACTGGTCGAGTTCAAACGGCTTCATTAAATAATCATAAGCACCTTTTTTCATAGCATCCACCGCTGGCCTGGCGTCGGTTGTGGCGGTTATCATGATCACATGTATATCAGGATCTTTTTCCTTTAGCTGACCCAAAATCTCGATGCCATTCATATCAGGCAACTTGATATCCAATAAAACAAGGTCAATGATTCCTTTTTGCGAAATTGACAAACCATCTTTCCCCCTGAACGCAGTTTGCACTTTATTTCCGGCTTTCCTCAGGATATCGGCCAGCGTCTTGCAGAGGTCTTCATTATCCTCGATTATTAATATGTTCGCTGTGGACATCTATTTTTATTCCTCGGTAGGTAAAAGAAGCTTGAAAGTTGTTCCCTGCCCAATTTCACTCTTAATTTGAATATCACCAGCATGTTCAGTAATAATGCGATAGACAATGGACAGACCTAATCCCGCGCCCTGCGGTTTTGTGGTGAAAAATGGATTAAAAACAGCATTAACGGCCTCCGTGCTAATACCACAACCGGTGTCAGACAGCTTTATTTCCGCATAAGGTGTATAGCGGCTATTGACAGGCAGACCCCTACCGCGCCTGTCAACCCGGCTGATGATGGTAACTTGCGGCGCCGCTTCCAATTTTAGGTTTCCGCCATCAGGCATAGCGTCTAATGCATTTAAGAAAAGATTTACAAAAACCTGCTGAATTTGATAAAAATCAACATACACTTTTTTTAGTTCACTATGGTAAATTTCTTCATAGGTCACCCCTTGCGCCCGCATCCGGTTTTCCATCAACGCAATTACTTCCTGTACAATTTCTTGAACGGTATGCATATTACGGCGCGGCTGACGCGGTTTTGCGTAAGAAAAAATGGTTTTTAACAGTTCGTCCATCCGGTTGACCTGCCGGACAATTCTTGCCACGTACTCACGTTTAGGATCCTCCGGCTGAATGTCTTCTTCAAGGGATTGAGCAATGGTTTTAATTCCGGCCAGAGGATTTCGAATTTCATGTGCGATACCGGATGCAAGAACGCCCATGGAAGCCAGTCGATCCATTCTTTGCACTTCGACCTGCATTTGCTTGATCTGTGTGATGTCTTTGAATGAGATAATGGTTCCAACTCGTTTATTTTGAGTGTCATATCTTGGCGTAACTGAAAACCCGAGAAAAATGGGTTTGTCACCGTTATTACTCGAAAATTCCATCTCGCGGTTTAATAAACCTTGTTCTGGATCATCAATATTTATTAAAAGTCGTTGGCACACATCTTTTGAAAAAACGCCGTCAAGTGGTTTTTTGAGCACGTCAATCGGAGACAAATGCAAGATTTCTGCGGCGCCGTTATTAAATGAAGTAATACGATGTTCAAGATCGATGGTTATCAGACCTGAACCCATACTTTCAATAATACTTTCCATGAAATTTTTCAATTCTACTATTTCATGTTCGAGCAATTTCTTTTCGGTGATGTCGCGGGCAATGGCGACACAACCGATTACCTTTGCCTTTTCAAAAATCGGATTAATATTTACGGATAGATGAATGCATTTGCCATTTGCATGCGTAATTCGAACTTCAAAAAATGTGGCTTTACCGCTCATGGTTTTTTGGAATTTTTCATGAGCGTAATCGATATCTGTTCGCCATATTAGTTGGAAAAAACTTTTACCGATCCAACTTTTCTTGTCAAGCCCACAAATCGTTGCCAGTCTTCGATTAATGAAAACAAACTTCGAATTTCTATCGAGCGTAAAAATAAGATCGCTGGCGTTTTCTATAAGATCCTGATATTTATACTCAGTTCGCTTTACTTGCTCGGTTAACTCTTTATTTTTTTTGCGGAGGTCGCTGAGCATAAAAACATTGTCAATCACATTTAGCAATTCATGATTGCCAAATGGTTTATTCAAAAAAGCGTTGAGTCCTAACTCAAATAATTTTTTTCGTTCGACATCTTGTTCAGAAGCCGCCGTCAACATGATTACCGGTGTCTCACGCACCGGCAGATAGCGTGAACCTGAGACCAAATTTTCAAAAAATTGCGAACCGTTAATTCCAGGCATAAAATAATCAAGAATTACCAAATCGGGCTGTTGATCTAAAACAAGGTTTAAACCTTCCTCGCCAGTCTTGGCGCCCATAAAATCGTATCCTTCTTTGCGTAACACAATTCCGCCGATTTCAAGCATATCGGGGTCGTCGTCTACAAAAAGAATCGTCCTTGGCTCATTCATTTTTTGATATCAACTATTAAAAGCGTGTAACCGGTTGCGGCTTTAAAGGTATGGTTAATAAAAATTTACTGCCTTTCCCGGGTTGGGATTCGACCCAAAAATGACCCTGATGCAGAGCAACCAATCTTCTTGAAAGACTTAGAGCTAAACCCATTCCACCGTAAAAACGGTTAACGCGTCTATCTGTATTTTGAACGTCATGTAAAATTAGTTCCTGCAATTCATCTGATATTCCGATTCCGGTATCTTTAACGAAAAATTTAACGTGTTTCCCTTCCAAGCTGGCGCCTAGTTGAATGCTGCCTTCGTGCGTGAACTTAATTGCATTGTTGGCCAGATTGAGTATGACTTGATAAATACGTTTGAAATCCATGCGAATATCTGGCAGTTGACCTGAGATCAGGGTCTCAACTTTTAGCCCCTTTGCAACCGCAATGGGCGATATGGCGCGCGCCGCTGAATATATAATTTCTTCCGGTGAACGCACTTCGAACTCAAGCTTTAATTGATAAGTTTTTAACCTGGAAAGATCCAGTATTTCCTGAACCATTTTCAGAAGATCTGCGGCGCAGGCTTTAATGTTTTGCAATGCAGCCATTTGGTTTCCATTCAGATCGCCGTAAACTTTGTCTTCCAGAAGTTCGGAATACCCAATGATACCATTCAGGGGCGTTCGGAATTCATGGCTAATATTGGAAACAAACTCAGACTGTATTCTGGAGCTTTCCTCAAGTTTCATGTACTTTTTTTGAATTTCAAGATTAAGCTTCTGAACATCCGAAAAAGTCGGCTGGCCTGAATTATACCTGTCTTTTACATCTTTAACTGTTAGTTGAATGCCAACTTTCTTCTGGTTTTGCTTCAATGCCTGCACCAAAATATCAACGGTTATATTTTCACCCGATTTTGTTATCAGGTTGGCTTTCAGATCAAGCAGACATTCTTGTTTTTCGGTAGTAAGCGCTTTCCGGACAATTTCATGATAGTTTTCGACATCTAAAATGGTTGTTATATTTTGATTGGCCAGATCCTTTCGCGAGTAACCCAATAGAACCTCAGCCCGCTTGTTGATAAAAACAAGCACGCCGTTTTCGTCATGAAAGCATATCGCCTCATCAGCATTCTCCACCTGTTGATAAAGGTCGCCTTCCTCATGTTTGAGATCCGTAAGGAAAGTATCTTCGAGTTCAGGATCATTGCCTGCGGGTCTTTCAAGCATAGTATTTTCTCTCGGTCATACTTCGCGTAGTAGTTTCATGCCACAGTTTTGTATTGCGGTTAGTTCTGTTTCGGCCTGGCAGTCAACTTCATTGCGCAATCTCTCTAACAGGCTTTCAGAAATTCCGATAATCGAATCTGCCAGATCTCGAATTTTTTCAGCTTTGATGGCAAGGGAGCCGGGCAGCTTATTCTCACTTGCTATCTGGTCATGTATTTTTTTGCGAACCTCAAGGCCTTCAATCATAATTTTCAACTCACTGTATCCAAAAGGTTTTCTCAGATAAAAATCCAGCCCGTGTGAAAACAACAATTTGAATTCTTCTCCTCCAATATTCCAAGCCGTAAGTAAGAAGAAAAAACAGCTATCTGAAATTTTGAAATTATGTTCAGAGAGAGCGACCATAAATTGAGCGGCATTCATGTCAGGTAGAAGAAAATCTAAAATTACAGTGTCAGGTTGTATCTTCTGCATCAACTTAAGGCCTTCAGCGCCATTGCTGGCCATGTTAAGATCATATTTTTCCGGGACAAAAACCTGTTTGCTAATACTGATCGTGTCTGGGTGATCTTCAATTAATAAAAGCTTTAAGCGATCGCTCAAATCAGCACACTCCATTATCTCCTATTGCATCTTCAACGCTTTCTTCTTCAACTACACTTAACCTTTTGGGCAGTCTTATGGTAAAAGTGGAGCCTTCATCTAAAACACTGCTTACCTCAATATTTCCACCATGCACCTCAACAATCTCTTTTACCAAGGGAAGCCCAAGCCCGGAGCCCATGATTTCCCGAACAGCCTCATTGTCGGTGACCCTGTAAAATTTGTCAAAAACATGTTCCAGAGACTGCTGGGAGATGCCATATCCGGTGTCTTGAACTTGAATCAGAATCTTCTCTTCCTGCTCAACAAGACGAAGATGAACCTGAGCTTGTTCAGGGCTATATTTCACAGCATTCGAGAACAAGTTCAAGATGACCTGTTCCATCATATCCCGATCAAGATCGATCAAAGGCATTTGGAAAGGCTTATCGAAAGAGACTTCTATCTTTTTCTTATCAGCAAGCTGCGAATTGAAGTCGAGCACCTTTTCAATCAACATAATCAGATCAACTGGAACCTTGCGTATTTGACTTTTTCCGGCTTCTATCTTTGAAATGTCCAGGAACTTGTTGATCAGTTCATTTAACCGATTCGATTCCTTCATAATAATAGAGGCATATTCCTCGGACTGTTTGCGTGTCACCGTGGAATCAAGCAGGAGTTCACTAAACCCGGATATGCATGTTAAAGGTGAACGCAGCTCATGGGCAACCATGGAAACCAATTCGGTTTTCATCCGATCGATTTCTTTTTCATGTGTAATATCTCTTAAAACAGTTACAACTGCGCTTATCGATTTTTTCTCACGGTCAATGACACGCGCTGCATTGGCTTGCAAAACACGTTTCCGACCCGGCTCATATTCAGATAGTGGAATTTCCATATTTTCGATTTTGTCATCCTTGTTTGAGACGATATTATTGATAAAACCAATCAATGGTTCGTTGGCGACCACACTTTCAATTTGTTTGCCTTCAAAATCTTTATCCTGTAACGCAAACCAATTTTCTGCCACATAATTTGTCAGTAAAAC
>Ga0316190_10000098_pt1 | contig 51552 bp, 40 predicted proteins | sample Eddworburrow2_MG_FD_204929 | JGI IMG/M metagenome (GOLD analysis project Ga0316190, IMG submission 204929) | Coastal sediment microbial communities from Maine, United States - Eddy worm burrow 2 | ecosystem: Environmental > Aquatic > Marine > Coastal > Sediment | place: USA: Maine | collected...
CATAGATATGCAGAACGGCCCCTCCCGGGTACCCAAACAGATGTTCGACACCCTCATCCTTTAAACACTGGACAAGAATCTCGGCGCCACTCAATTCCACGTTAATACTCTCCCAACGGCCTCTAAATCACCGCAATGACATAAAAATACTGAAAATAGTCGAACTCAACAGCCTACTAAACTAGCCCTATCCTGGTCAAGGTGATTCATTATAAAACCAGGGGTAACAGCATCATTCATCTGAAATCTGCCTCCATGCGTTGTTATCCAAGGAAAAACTTGATATCTCACCCTGTTGGCACATAATTAATTATCAGTCTTTCGGAAAATCAATTACATATGTTTAAAATAAGGTTTTTAATACTGACCTCAATCGCTCTTTTTATCAGCGCCCCACTGATAGCCAAAAGCTACCGCTGGGTAGACGAAAATGGCGTAACCGTCTACTCACAAAAGCCGCCTCCATCAGGCGCTGCCACTGAAATAAAGCCACCGCCACCACCCGCCATCTCACCCGAAGAAGCACAACGCAAACTAGATGCGCAAAGGCAAATGCTTGAGGATCTAAAAGAGGATCGGGAGCTTAAGAAAAAAGAAGCCACCGAGCAAAAAGAAGTATCTAAAAGGCAAAAAAGCAACTGTGAAGCCGCACAAAAAAATCTGGCTACCCTAACAAGCCGCCCTCACGCTCGCGCTCGCGCTCGTCAAAAAGGACCAGATGGTGAATACCGATATATCACTAAAGAGGCTCGGCAGGAAAAAATCACCGCCGCAAAAAAACAGGTTCAGGAAAACTGCAAGTAGATACCTCATACCAAACAGATCAAGAAAATAAAGAACAGCGCAGTATTGCAAGCTAAAGCTTGGGCTTTAAAACAGGATGTAATAAACAACCCATGACACAAAAAATACTCATCATTGACGACGACACAACCGTACGAGACCTCCTAAAAATCTACCTGGAATCCTATGGGTATGAGGCTGTTGCATTGAACTCAGGTGAAGCAGCAGTAGCCTATTTTGAAAAACACCAAACTAAGCATGGGATAGCGCTTGCCATCACAGATAACATAATGTCTGGCATAGATGGCGTAACAACCTTCCAAAAAATTCACGCCATTGACAGTGATCTACCTGTCATTATGCTAACGGCCTTTCCATCCATTGGTCTTGCAATACGTTTTATACAACTGGGCGGCATAAACTTCATAACCAAACCCTTGGTTCCAGAATCCAATGCCTTGGCATTAGCTGTTCAAGAGGCGCTAAATTACAAACAGGTAATAGATGCGCAAAACAGCCATTTTGTAACCGATAGAAAAATATTAACCACCAAAATAGAACGAGAGATAGGTAACCAACCACAAATAACACAAGTTCCATGGAAAATATTAATAGCTGATGATGACAAAGAAGTTCACTCAGTCACATACTGTATATTAGAAAGCCTCCTGTTTGATGGTCGCCCTCTAGAGCTTCATTCTGCTTTCTCCACAGATGGAGTCAAAGAGTGGATTGATAAACATGACGATGCCGCTTTAGTTTTACTCGACATCATGATGGAAACAGAATACGCCGGATTTGATCTTGCCAAGTACATCAGAGATGAAGCAGGCAACAAAATGACCCGCATCATTTTTAGGACTGGAAGAACAGGAGATTTTCCAGAACAAAGAATCATATTTGACTATGAGATTGATGGCTATCTAACCAAAGACTGCACTACACCTCAAGGTCTTACCGCTGCTGTAACCACCTCACTACGCGCCTACAGAGACCTGACTCTCATAGAACAACAACATCAGGAAATAACAAAGCAGAAAGATAGGGCCAAACAATCAGAAAAAGCCGTTCTTGATTTTCTCTCCAGCCTGCAGCATGAGACAGGAACCAAAGCCCACCAGGTTCTATCTTATCTGGAAATGGCGCTTAGCTCAGCCCAGGCAGGCGATACAGATAAAGCCATCAGCAGATTGGAAAAGGCGTATACTGCGGGCGATTACCTGAAGCAATATCATCAGGAACTCTCCTTGGTCGCCCACTTAATCGCAGGGCGTGTTCCATTTGAGTTCTCCAAGCATGACATCCAAATTGTAATCAATGATGCCTGGAATTCCGTAGTTACATCCAACAATAACAAAAATATTTCTCTGAAGATTAATGGCAAAAGAACGCCTCCCATCTGCATGGATCGCATGCACCTTGAAAAAGCACTGGGTTCACTACTGCATAACGCAGTAAGATTTTCACCTAAAGGATCAACAGTTCAAGTATCTCTGACTAATACAGAAAAAAATATAGAACTCGCCATTCATGACAACGGACCAGGAATAGCAGAGAATCTACTGGCACACATTCTGGAGCCATTTACAAAAGAGAGCCCTGAAGAAAAGAGATCGGGTGAGAAAGGGTTTGGCCTCATTATTGCCCGCTATATTGCAGAAGCTCACAATGGAACATTAAGCGTGGAAAACAGCCCCAAGGGAGGAGCCATTTTTACCCTTACATTGCCTATTCTTCACAGCACATCATCAGAATAAACAATACGCTCCCCTCTTCCCACTAAGCTATACCTCCAGTACAGTTACACTGCACCAAACTGGAGTGTTTTATGTACGCCCGTTTCATCATATTTATTCTATTATTTAGCCCACTGGCGCAAGCCCAGCAGCCTCCACCCGCCCGTGTAGTTACAGCCACGGTAAAGGCCCAGGAGTTAAGCCCAACCAGTCGCATGGTGGGCGTACTGCGCTTTACCCAGGTCTCCCAGGTTGCAGCAGATATTGAAGGGCTCATTACCACACATAACTTTGATACCGGCTGGGTGCTAAAAAAAGGCACTGTCATGGCCCAGCTGAACACTGACTTTATACACAAAGATATAGCCATTATCCGCTCCCAGATTCTGGAAGCCGACGCGGAGATCGAAAAACTGGCGCGCGAAGTCAAACGACTTGCTTCTCTGAAGCAGGATCAACTGGCCAGCCGTAGCGCCTATGATGAAGCCTTTTTTAACCACAAGATTCTACAGGAACGCAAAAAAACCCTGCAGCGACGACTGGAACGTATGCAGCTCTCGCTGGAGAAGAGCAAAGTGCGCGCCCCCTTTGATGGCATCGTGCTGGAGAAACTAGCCGATCAGGGCAACTGGCTGGGTAAAGGAGATGCGCTGGCAAGGCTGGGATCTACCAGCGACGTGCAAGCCGTTATCCCCATCTCCGAAATGCTGCTCCCTTATCAGCAGAGCGACAGCGAATTTGAAGTTCTTATCCCGGCACTCAACCGCACCATCAAAGGCTCACTGACAGGTATCGTGCCCTTTGCCGAGCTGCGCTCTAAATCGGTCTATCTGAAAATTGCCCTCCCTTACGAGGAAGGCATGCTTGAACACCTCTCAGCCGAGACGCAAGTGCCCACCGCCACACCACGCCTGTTACAGATGATCCCGCGCGCAGCACTCCTGCAAAACCCGGGGGCCGACATGATCTACACCATAGTGGATGGCAACGCGACACCCGTTATCGTGAACATCGTAACCCGTAGTGGCGATTTTATTGCAGTAGACAACGCTAACATCCAGCCCGGTATGGTCGTTATTGTGGATGGCAATGATCGCCTGCGGCCGGGGCAGCCGGTGCAAGCGGTAGCGCAGTAGCCCATGAACCTAATCCAGCTCTCCATCCGCCAGCCGGTCTCCACCTTCTCCGGAGTTATTCTGGTGGTTCTGTTTGGGTTGATTGGTCTCTCCCGGCTGCCGGTGCAACTGACACCCGATGTCGAGGCCCCCACCATCACAGTCAACACCAACTGGTTTGGCGCCTCTCCCTATGAGATCGAGAAAGAGATAGTTGAGCGCCAAGAGGAAGTACTGAAATCAATCATGGGGTTGCAGAAGATGGAGTCTTCCTCATACAACGGTTTCAGCGAGATTCGCCTCGGTTTCAAGGTGGGGGCTGACTTGGAGTCAGCCATGACTCGCGTGGCCAACAAGCTTAACGAGGTAAAGCGCTACCCCGACAACGCCGATCGCCCCGTCATCAGCGGCACCGGCGGCGAGAGCGCCCCCATCATCTGGATGATGCTGAAGATGCGCGAGGGGGATCTGAATCGCATCAAAACCTACCGCACCTTCTTTGAGAACGAGGTGCGCCACACCTTGGAGCGGGTTCCCGGTGTCGGCTCCCTGTTTGTCTTTGGTGGCACAGAAAAACGTCTCGAAGTGGTGGTCGACCCACTGCAACTGGCCAGCCGGGAGCTAACCCTAAGCACCGTTATTGAGCGGCTCAACAGCGCCAACACCAATATCTCAGCCGGGGTGCTGGGAGTCGGCAAACGCAACTACCGAGTGCGCACCATCAGCGAGTTCCAATCGGTTAGAGAACCCGGCGAAGTACTGCTGAAAGATGACGGAGTACACCGGGTCTACCTGTCCGATGTCGCGACCACCCGCCTGGGCTACTACCCCAACGCCGCGCCAACCATGCACAACGGCGCACCCATGATCGTTGTCGCCATACGCAAAGAGGCCGGTGCCAATGTGCTGGAGCTAACCGAACGGGCGCGCACCGCAGTCAATAAACTCAATGAAGGAATATTGAAAGATAATGGTGTCTACATTGATTGGGTGCATGACCAAACCCCCTACATCAATACCGCTATCAGCACCGTTAAAACCAATCTGATGCTGGGCGGTCTGTTAGCCATCGGCGTGCTGCTGCTCTTTCTGCGCTCCATCAGTGCCACCATCACCGTGGCCATTGCCATCCCCATCTCGGTGATTGGCACCTTCCTCTTCATGTACTTCTTTGGCCGCAATATCAATGTGGTCTCACTCGCGGGCATCTCCTTTGCCGTGGGTATGCTGGTGGACAACGCCATCGTGGTGCTGGAGAACATCGACCGCCACCGGCACATGGGCAAAGATGCCTTTCAGGCCTCCTACGATGGAGCTCGCGAGGTGTGGGGTGCCGTACTGGCCTCCACCGTCACCACCGTAGCTGTCTTTCTACCGGTGATTTTTATTGAAGAGGAAGCTGGCCAGCTGTTCCGCGATATCGCCATTGCCATCAGCTTCTCCATCATGCTCTCGCTGTTGGTTTCGATATCAGTTATACCCGCGGTGACACGGCTTTTCTATGGGCTCAGCAGCAAGAAGGCCAAACCCAGCAAACCACCCGGCGAAGGCAACCCGGTTGTACGGCTACTGATGACCTGCTCTCACCTTACCTTGAGAAACACCTTTACTCGGATTGGGACAGTAGCACTTTTTGTCATTGCCTCCGTTATAGCCGTGCAGAGCCTGCTGCCAAAAGCCGAGTATCTGCCGCAGGGCAACCGTAACCTGATCATGAACATCCTGATTCCACCGCCTGGCTACTCAGATGAAAAACGCGCAGAGATGGGGCGCTACATCACTGATGAGCTGAGACCCTACCTGGAAGAAGACTACAAAGACGGCGTACCACAGATACAAAACCTCTTTTATGTCGGGTCAGAGCGCTTCACCCTGTTTGGTGGCACCTCCAAACATGTCACCGAGGCACGCAATATGATGCCCGCCTTTAGTCGGGTGATGAACAGCATCCCCGGTGTGTTTGGCGTATCCATCCAGCGCGGCATCTTTGAGTCCGGCATTGGCAAGGGGCGCACCATTGATGTCAATGTCTCCGGCGAGGAGTACAGCACCATCGTCGGCGCAGCCAGGGTGCTATACGGCGCAATATCCCAGGCCATTCCCGGCGCGCAGATCCGCCCTGTCCCTTCACTGGAGATTGGCTATCCCGAGGCCAACCTCATCCCTGACCGGGCGCGGGTGCTGGCCAACGGACTCTCCGAGCAGTCCCTCGGCATCTATCTCGATGTATTGATGGATGGCCGCAAGATTGGCGAATACAAGCCGGAAGGGACAAAACTGATGGATCTGGTACTGACATCGGGAGAAGATAGAATCAAGGCCCCAGAGGATCTACTCAACGGCTTGATCGCCACCCCCTTTGGTGAACTGGTACGAGCAGATGATCTGATGCATCTGGAGTACACCCAGGGCATGACTCAGGTGGATCACCTGGAGCGCAAGCGTAACGTTCGTTTGGAAGTAACCCCACCTGAATCCTTCGCCCTGCAACAGGCATTGGAGATTATTGACGAAGATCTGGTACCCAAGCTCACAGCCGCCGGAATGCTCACCGGCGTAGATGTGCATGTAGGCGGCAATGCCGACAAGCTCACGGAGACACGGCTGGCGCTGCAATGGAACTTCCTGTTGGCGATAGTTATTACCTACCTTTTGCTCTCTGCCCTGTTTAGCAACTATCTCTACCCACTAATCATTCTCTTCAGTGTTCCCATGGCCGCGGCAGGCGGTTTCATTGGATTGGAACTGGTGAACTGGTTTATTGCACCACAGCCCTTCGATATTCTGGTGATGCTCGGCTTCATCATTCTAGTGGGCACAGTCGTTAATAACGCCATTCTCATCGTGCACCAGGCGCTGAATAATGTACGGTACGAAGGGCTCCAGTCACTCGATGCCATCTCCCACTCAGTACGCACTCGTATCCGACCCATCTTCATGTCGGCCACTACCTCTCTCTTCGGTCTGCTGCCACTGGTTTTATCTACAGGATCAGGGTCAGAACTCTATCGCGGATTGGGGTCAGTCATTTTAGGTGGACTGGCACTATCAACTATACTAACGCTGTTTGTAGTGCCTGCCCTGCTTGCATTTCTGATTGGGCATGAGAAACCCAGAGAACGCCTGGAAACAGATGAGAGCTGAATGACATCAGCTCACAACAGTGCAATCGTATTTGTGCATGGTATCTTGGGCTTCTCCTCATTTCAGCTACTGGGAAAAGAGATCCAGTACTTCCGTGCACTCAAAGCAAACCTACATGACTGCTCCACCCCCATCCACTTTCCCGCACTGCCCAGCACTGGCACTATTGAGCAGCGGGCCAAAATACTGGCAAGCTGCCTGGATGAAATCCCTGAGCAGCAGATTCACCTAATCGCTCACAGCATGGGCGGACTAGACTCACGTCACGCCATCTGCCACCTCGATCCAAAACATAGAATCCAGTCACTTACCACCATTGCCACCCCACATCGCGGGTCTCCACTGGCAGAGTGGTTTATCAATAAACCAGGGGTAATTCCCGCACTAGGCAGACTCATCACATCACCAGGACTGTATGAATTAACACCCGATGCCTGCACCCGCTTTAATTACAAAACACCAAACCGGCCAGATGTAACCTACCAATCCTACGCGGGAGTACGCACTACAGCTGAGATGCCAATACTATTTAGGCCATGGAGCAACATGCTTGAGCTGGAGGAGGGTGAAAACGATAGTCAAGTCACCAAAGCTTCTGCCAGCTGGGGAAATTTTCAAGGGACACTTCAAGCAGATCATCTGGAGCTTAGCGGCTGGAGCTTTGGATCACCCAGTAAAAAGCACAACAGGCCATTCAATCACATCGAATTTTATCGCACGCTGATCAATAGATTAATCAACGCACCTACATCTGTTTAACTTGAGAATATTGCAGTCGCCAAATAGATTTCAGGGGTTCATGTTGAGGAGATGATCACAATGGATATTGCCCTTATCAGCAGCAATCATTCACGACGTCCAGCACAGTGTGCTCATGCAACAAAACTGCCGCTGACGAAGCGATCCGGGCAATCTACTGAGATGCGACCGATGAAGACGACACGCAGCTCATCCTGCATCGCTTTGTAATTGGGTTTAAAAACCGGGCATGAGCTATATTTGAAATAGAGCAGACACCCAGAATATTGGCGGGGTCTATAACAACAATAGCCCCGAAAAGGGGCTATTCTCTCTATTAGAGCCGCTGATTTTTTACTAACTTAAGTTAGCTTTAACCGTCAACAGCAAATATTTTAATATCGGCGCTCTTTCTAATTACCTGCACATGAGCTGGTACTTTTTTAACCTTTAACTCACCCGATAGATACTTTTCAAAAAAAGCCCTCAAGGACCCATAGGGTGGAATAGAGCCTTTTGGCCTTATATCCAACACCTCCAAAACATGGTGGCCATATTTTGTTTCAACAACTTTGCTAATCACTCTCGGCTTAAGTGAAAATGCTTCACTTTCAAACTCAGGCGGCATAAAACCAGGTTCTATATAACCTAATTCGCCTCCTGAATTAGCATTAACATCTTCTGAATACTCGCGAGCGACATCACTAAAGTCTTTACCATCAAGAAGCAGTTGCCTAGCTTGATCTATCTTTTTACGCATCTCTTTTTGTTCATCAACTGAAGCGCTCTTCTTATTTTTAATTAGGATGTGGCGCACACGCACTGCAGGCACTTTACGAACGTAACCTTGCTTTGTTTTTTCATAGTAGGCCCTAACCTCTTCTTCCGATACCTTTGGATCAATCAAGTCATTGGCAGCCATATACTTACGAATATAAAAGCGGCGCTGAACATATTCATTAATATCTTCATCACTAATGTTTTTTAGTTGTTCATCAGTGAGAGATGCCTTAATTCGAGTCGCCTCTTGAGTTATCTTTGCAGCTGCATCTGGCAGGTCTAGTTTTTTCCCTCCCTGATAAAACAACTCAGCTGCAATTGCCTCATTCAAAGCTGCGTTCAACCCAGCATCCGTTATTTGCGGCTGGTCACTTTTAGGCTTGCTAAAACCTTTAACATTTCGCGTGCTTTCTTTTATGCGCTTTTCAAGCTGCCCCCTGAAGATAGGACTTCCGTTGACTGTGGCAACGATAGTCTTCCCCGACTTCTCTGGCGCTGATTTATCAACCGAACCAGCAATTAATGACTGGGGAGATAAAACCGCTATGGCAACCAACAAGGCCAGCCTGAGTGCAGAATGTTTGTATAGTGTTGTTATATTAACTTTTACTGGTAGTTTTATGTTTTTCATAGTCTTTCAAAATAAGCGCCGATATAAATCAACGTCTTTGTAGTTGTTTAGTTACACTAAATTAAATAAATGTTTTAGCTAGTACAGATAAAATACGTTGCCAGCCGAACCCTTATTAGAAAGCGGTACTAAATGGCATACCCAATCCTACCACTACTACTGGCGCCGTAAAGTCCGCGACATTATCTGCAAATAACGCGCAAGTGATACCCTGTCACTTAGTCCAGTGCCGAGATCATTCTGCGTATCACAAGCATCGCCTATACCATCTCCATCATAATCCGCCTGATCAGGGTTGTGACGGTATTTGCAGTTATCAATATTATCTGCAATGCCGTCATTGTCACGATCAGGTTGGTTGCGATTTAGCCATGCCAGGTTCTCGGTTGTGGCCGCCTTGGCATTAACCAAGCCAAAACCATAGACATCATCCTCACCAGGGTCTCCCAGATCAAATGCTGCACTCTGCAGCTGAAGTCTTAGATCTCGGTTATCAACAACCCCGTCACCATTAATATCATTCAGCCCAGCAGATAGAATTAACGCAGCAACCCCTGCTACGTACGGTGCTGCCTGTGAAGTGCCCGTTAAATAATTGTAAAAAGCATCAGACATTTCAGCGTAGGTACCAACACCCCAAGGCATAGTAGAGTAGATACCAGCACCGGGAGCAACCACCTCCAAATCAGCCCCTCTAGCAGAAGAGCGGTAAATTGCATCTGCGGCATCGGTGGCACCAACAGATATAACAGAGGAATACAGAGCAGGATAAAGGACTTTACCACCACCATAAACGCCTGTATTACCAGCCGCTGCAATCAACAATATGCCATTTTCATAGGCTCTTGCACAAACCTCAGCAAGTGCCTGTGAGCTAGTCGACAACCCAAGGCTCATATTAACAACATCCATATCATTGGTTATGGCCCATTCGAGACCCGCTAGAATATCGCTAAGAAATCCGTAACCGTATCTATCCAGCACCTTAACGGCGTAAAGGGAGACGTTAGGCGCCACACCAACTATACCGTTAGCATCCAGCTCAGCACCTATGACACCCGCAACATGCGTGCCATGGCCACTCAAGCTGTCATCAAATGGGTCAGCGGGGGTTGTAGGGTCTACTAAATTTACCCCACCTCGATAATTAGCATCAAGATCCACATGAGTATAATCGATGCCCGTATCAAGTATGGCTACCTTGACACCTGCACCTGTTACATTCTCCGCATGAACGGCTGGCGCATCTACACGAGCAACACCCCAGGACTCTAGATATTCGGCGCTATAGCTAAATTCACCATCAATGGCCATAACAACAGCGTCTTCTTCAACGTAGGCAACTCTGGGATCATTTTGCAGTTCAGAAATGGCGCTATCAGTCAGTTTGACTGACAGTGCTTTGATAGCACTAAAGCTATGCTTCAGCTTACCTTTATGGCGGCGTATAAGCGCCCGCTCAAAAACACCAGGCGTTTGGTGAAATCCAACAATAACTCGCCGTTCACCTGCCACTACCACGGATGAGAGACTGCACCCAAGCATCAGAGCAACCATGAACACAAGAAGATATATTTTAGGAGATCGACTCACTACTTAATTTCCTTTCTATGCTCACAAAAAATAAGGGGGGCTAATGCCCCCCTTACTTATGGTTCCTGCTAAATCAAGCAGCAACCGACGGGGCAAAAGCCCGCCGGTAACTGCTTAGAGGTTACCGTACTGCTGGTGTAAACGTCTCTGAGTCAAATACGGTGTTCACCGTAACTTCACTCGGACATCCAGCATTAAAGCGAGCTGCAACCATACCATCTCTCCATAGGAAGACACGATTTGCATCAGCACCGTCACCGGTAATACCAGTTACAGAACTTGGCATGCTTCGATCATACATGGAGAACCCTGAACCACGGATAATAACAACCCTGTAGTCTGAAAGGCAAACCGCACCACCTGGTCTGACATTTACAGAAGGGAAGACAGTTACAGGAATTGGGTTACTAAGCACATCACCCTTTCTAACCTGCGCTGCATATTGTCCAGCCGCCAGAGTACCCGGAATGTTTACAATGATTCGGGATATATCTGAGCTGCTTGGCTCAAGAACGGTAGCATCACCAGCATCATCTGTAAGCTGCACAGTTGGCCTGTACTCCGCATCAACCCAAGTCTCGGTTGCTGCATCCCATGCAACACCTTCGTTTACAAAACCATGACCAAGCAGGGTTAAATCAAAGCTAGAACCTTCTGCCCAGTTCTGAGCACCCATTTCATCCAACTGTGGGACTGTTGCTTGCACAGGGTAATCACCCAGCGCTTGGCCTTCAGCCCGCAATGCCTCTTGGTCATGCCCATGACAGCCCCAGCAGTTTTCTGCCGCGCCTACATGGCCATTATAAGGCGCTTCCGTGCCAGGAACGATGCCGTCACCTGCAACATCAGCCTCGATAGAGTGCAGTGATGGTATGTCATGACAACGCTGGCAACCACGGATATTCCATGACTCAAGGGTTTCACCTGGGAATGGCTCGAAGTCATCAGGCCAGCTCATGTAGTGACACCATTGACACACAGACGTTGTGATCTTAGAAGAATCAGCTGGCTCAAAAGTTGGCACACCCGTTGAATGGTGGTTCAGGTAGTTAGGATAGATCCTAATTGGACCAAAACCATCTGTGCCATCAGTGCCCCAGCTAAAGGGGCTGGTGTTATCTTCTGTGCCATCTGGGTCACTATGCACATCTGCTGTGTTATGACAGAAAGTACAGTTACCTGGATGGGTGCCTGCATTGCTGGTCATGGTTGGATCTTCAGTCGGCTTGCCACTCTTCCATGGTGTGATATAGCTTGGCTCCCAATCTGGAGCAGGACGCCCCTGATCAAGACTGCGAATCAGATAACCATGGCAGAGTCCGCATTCAGCTTCAAACGCCTTGGGGGTATCATGGTGAACTGTTCTCCAGTCTTGTCCTCTTTCATTCCCCTGGTTATTAGGTTCGGCAAACACCTTGTGGCAGTTAAAGCAGTTACGGTGGTTCTCTTCAACACCGCCCAGTGGACCAACTGGCATAATGACATGACAGTTATAACAGGTATAATTTTCATCAAGCGCATCAATAACCCCATCCTGGTTACCATCCATGCTCGGTGGCTGTTCAGGCCCACCGGCAACTGGGGTACCAACATTCTCGTGATGTCGATCTGCAAGATTTCGAATCTGAAGGGCAGGAATACCCGGTGGTTGTGGTGCAGCACCACGGTTCCGCTTATGACACCTCTGACAGGTCATATAGCCTTTGCCAGGATCAGTGCTTGCAAACTCTATTTTAAACTGAGTATCAGGAATACCCAGGTTTTGGTTAACGGGCGGCGGTGGAACTACAGCCCACGCCGTTATTGTTGTAAAAGCCAACAATACGAAACAAATTAAAGTTAAATGGATTCTTCTCATTTTAAGTTGTGCCTCCAGCCTATTTACGGTTGTTTGAGTTTTTTACTGCTGTCCCTTGATTCATGTATTTATGTGCTTAATTCAAGCGCCATACCTAATAGCAAAAACGTTAGGAATAAGCTTCTTTATCTAACACAAGAAATAGTACCAACGCCAAAGTAAAAAGAACAGTATTTTGAGAAATAAAATAAAACACTTATTATCGATTATAAACAATGAGTTACATAGATTAACCCTTACTATAAATACGGAATACCCCTACTTTTTTTTGGTCATTTTGAACTTTTTCAAACATTTAATGCCGTCATTAATCATTTGTTTAAATTCTTTTCCTCAATTCAAACTATCCACCTTAACCAAGATATTTTTCATTTCTTATTCCTTACTACTTACGCGATGATCAGCCCCTTTAAGAAGTCGATTATCTATTGAGGTTATCCCTTTTATTCTGTACGCTTATATTTCGTACGCTTATTTTATCCGTACAGTGCTTGCTGTTTGAAACACCGAATACACAATAAAAAATAGCAATTTCAAGGAAGTTATAAAATGAATAAGAAAATCCAAGGCACTTTTATTTCAATACTTATGCTAGCTGGCTTTTTGAGCTCTACGAATGCTTTTAGTGAAGAGCTTGTTGTGCAGTCCGAAAAGATATGCCGAAGCTGCCATGATAATCACAGAAATGATCCGCTGTTAAAGCGATCTAACCCCGATGCTCATCACCGACTGCATGGCACCGAAATACTTACCTTAAATGCCCCCAACGCAGCAAATGATAGTGACGGTATATACGACTGTTTAACCTGCCACCCTATAAGTAAATTTGAAGGTGGCCCTGTCGATATTTCCACCGAAAGAGACTGCATTCAATGCCACTATGATAACGAGAACACGAGCTTATCAGGGCGGCATCACAAGCACAGTGGAAAGATGGGGATCAACGGTGCAATTATACAATGCGCTAGTTGCCATAACAGAAGGAACGGAATATTTACATATACTCTGATGTCAACATCCAGCAAATAACATACTAGATGTAACAGCACTTCCTGTTGCGGCTGCATCGTACAGCATTTAGATATACACACGGCGGTCAGGCTATTGCAATAGCCTGACCGCAATAGCGTAATGGTTTGCTTTTAGAAGATTGGCCCTTCTGACTCACATTGCAATCATCCCCCCCTTTAAACCAAACGCAATCCAGCTTATTTCCCTGCCCACACATGTGGATTAATCACTATTCTGGTATTATCAATGCATCTAACATGACGTGTATTACATTCATTGCAGTTCAGAGCCTGACAGCATGATGTAACCCACAAAAGACCTTAATGCTCAGGAGCACCGCATGACTCAAACAAAAATCGGAGACATCGTCACCGTTCACTATACCGGCACCTTGGATGACGGCACACAATTTGATTCATCCCAAGGTGGCGAGCCTTTTGCGGTTACTCTAGGGCAAGGGGAGGTAATACCAAGCTTTGAGAAAAACCTGGAAGGCATGGCGATCGGTGATAAGAAAACCATACGCATTGAGGCAGCAGATGCTTATGGCGAGTTTCATGAAGGACTTGTGAATGAACTCGACAGGAGCGAGATTAAACTGGATCAAGAGCTACAGATCGGGATGGAGATTCAGGCATCCACACAGGATGGCAATACATTCATGCTGGTCATAAAAGAGATCAATGGTGACAAGATAACGCTGGATGGCAACCACCCACTCGCTGGTCAAGCCTTAAATTTTGATCTGGAATTAATCGATATCAAATCAATATAAATACATTATTTATATTGCATCCAGCATCTATTCATAATCAATAAAATAAGGAATAGTGCTGGGTATTAGAGCATACGCCGGATGGTATAATGGAGCTTGCTGCTTTTTAATCGTGGATTGAGGCCTGGCGTATTTACCAAATTTTCCCGTAGCTGTTTACTAGTGGCATGATTCCTCAGAAAAACCCCTACTGCATTCTCATATCCCGGCATGGTTAACCTGAAAACCGACTGAAAGCGTTTTTGAGTTGCTTGACTCGTAAAACAACCACTCTGATCCATCTCTTTTGCAGAGACAAAATTCACCACCAACACACCTCGTTTTGAGAGATGTGACAACAGCTGGCGCTTCCAATTTGGACTCGCCTCTATTGCACGCTTGGGTTCACCCTCTTCCTCACCGAACAAGTCATCTATGATCATATCGAACGGTGGGCCTTGATAATCAGAGACCCAATCTATCGCATCGTCACAAACCAGCTCTGCTTCATTCTGATCTACACCAAAATAACGCTTAGCAACCTGGACATGCACCGGGTTCAGCTCTACAGCTACAATTTTCTCTGGCTGAACAAAATGGTTGAGCAACCGAATAACCGAGCCCCCACCAACACCAAGCACTAATATCCGTTTTATCTCACCCGGCGCATAGAAGAAAGCGGGGAGCAGCAGTAAATCCCACACACTGCCACTTACGGGAGAAGCCGGGTTAAACTGGCTGTGAAATACACCATTAGTATATAAACGCACACTATTGCCTGCAGAGCGGACTTCATAGCGCGTATCTTTGGTCTGTTTAAACCAGATAAGGCTCACAGGATGCGCTCATCACTTAACCATATTAATGTTATTGGTGGAGATCAGTTAGCTCCTACATTACAATTTTATTCAGTGTCTAAAGCTACATTAGTGCTTTTAGAGAATTTAAAATATGTAATAACAATTCAGCAGAAGAACTTGCCGATATCATTATTTATCGCTGATGTTGTTTTACCAATGCCTCTCTTAATGCAACCAATCTGGCTAGATGGGTTTTCTCTTCCTTAATAACTTCATTAATATTTCCCCTCCCTTCATTCTGCACTTGCTCTCTCAACTCATAGTAAAAGAGGATTGACTCTTTTTCCGTACTGATAGCAATGTCGACAGCCTCAATATCAGTGGTGATATTTTGAACAAGCTCATCCATATTAACATCAGGTTTAAAAATTCGAGTGCTAGCAAGAGCATTAAGGTAATTATGATATTCCGCCTCATCCGTATGACTCATATCAACAACTGATAGGTCATCAAACAATGCTTGAAAGCTATCTTTATGCTCAGCCTCTTCTTCTGCAAGGAACGCAAAAATATTGCGGACATTATCATCCTTGGTCTTGGTCGCCATTGCCTGATAAAAGGCTAATCCATTTTTTTCTGCCTCAATTGCCATGGTTACAATTTCAGCCGCTGTAAATAGTACACTCATAAGATCTTCCTATTGTTACGCACACTCTAGTCAGGATATTTCTTAACACAATCAACCCTGACCAACAATGAAGAGAAAACACTTTACACTGATTATTCAATGTCTCAACAACAAGATCAAGCAGCATATCAAAAGCCAAAAAGAGCTATTATTGAGTTATGACTATTCACTACCATATGCCGCTCTACCGCCCACCCAGCGAAGGGGGCAACCTAATTATCCAGGCCACACTGGGGTGCAGCTTTAATCAATGCAGTTTCTGCTGCATGTACAGAGAGAAAACATACACCCCACGCCCTATGGGTGAAATCTTTCAGGACATCCATAAAGCAGCAAAACAATGGCCAGAGGCCCACCGAGTTTTCTTGGCGGATGGCGATGCACTTAGCCTACCCACCGCATCACTCACCTCCATTCTACAAGAGTTAGGCTCAAGCCTACCCTGCTTAACCCGTGTTACCTGCTACGCTACGCCAGGTAACATCTTGAAAAAATCCAGTGCAGAGCTTCAACAGCTACGGCAGCAAGGACTTAAGCTTCTCTATTTGGGCATTGAATCCGGCTCCAACCTTATACTTAAAAAAATCACTAAGGGTGCAACCCAAAAGAGCATCGCCGAGTCGATGACAAAGGCTCATGATGCGGGCCTAAAGGTTTCTGGTACGGTCATACTCGGCCTGGGGGGCACAACGCATTGGCAAGAGCACATTGACGGCACTGTTGAACTGCTTAACCAAGCCCCCATTACCTACCTATCAACCCTACAGCTCTATTTGGATGACGGGGTGGTCGATGAGTTCCACAACAAATTTGGAGAGCCATTCAATATGCCAGATGACGATGCCATCCTGCAGGAGCAAATTAGGCTAATCAGCGGTTTAAATCCTCCCCGCCCTATCATCTTCCGTTCCAACCATGCCTCCAATGCTCTGGCACTGGCTGGCACACTTCCAAAAGAGAAGGACAATCTACTCAAACAGCTGCATGAGGCATTGGATGGCCAACGCCAACTCAGACCCAAGCATCTGAGAGGCTTGTAGTATCTGCCCCTGACAAACAGCGCTATTTCAGCCATAATCCCTCACCTTTTTCTTCAAGGATATGCATTCATATGTGGTTCAAAAACCTGCGCCTGTATCGTCTCACCAAGCCTTTTGATCTTTCTCCAGAAGAGCTACATGAACAGCTTACTAAAAAAACATCCCGCCCCTGCGCAGGGCTAGAGCCCTCCACTTATGGATGGACAGCACCATTAGGACGAAACAGCGAGCAGCTCACCCATGCCGCAAATGGCTACATCATGATCTGCACCCGCAAGGAAGAGAAAGTATTACCGGCTGCGGTAGTCCGAGAAATTTTGACAGAAAAAGTGGCGCACATAGAGGATGAACAGGCTCGCACAGTACGTCGCAATGAGAAGGAGGAGCTGCGCCAGGAGATTTTGGTAGACCTCTTACCAAAGGCCTTCAGCAAATCCAGTCGCACCTATGCCTACATTGATCCTAAAGGGAGTTGGCTGGTCGTCGATGCCGCCAGTGCTTCAAAAGCTGAAGAGCTGGTGTCACTATTGCGCGAAACCCTGGGTACCCTGCCTGCCATTCCAGCAACTGTACTCAGTGCCCCAGCCAGCATCTTGACCAACTGGCTAAACGGCCTGGCTGTACCTGCAAATTATGTCATTGAAGACCAGTGTGAACTGCGTGACCCCAATGCAGAGGGGGCAGTTATCCGCTGTACGAAACAGGATCTATTATCAGACGAGATCCAGGTTCACCTCAAGGCCGGTAAGCAGGCCACCAAACTGGCGATAGAGTGGAACGAACACCTAACTTGCGTGTTGTGTGATGACCTTTCAATTAAACGCCTGCGTTTCCTGGACATCATACAAGAGACTGCTGCAGATGAAGGGATTGATGAAGCCAGTCGCTTTGATGCTGATTTTGCCTTGATGACTTTAGAGCTATCCCGCTTTATTCCTTCAATGATAGACGCCTTTGGTGGCGAAGACAGATCAGCACTGACTTAATAAAACCAAATGCAATTAATAACTGGATGCATCAGAAACAATAGATGCATCCAGCCTATTACCGGTCAAAATCCTCAAACCGTTTTTCAAAAGCATCCTCTTCCTTATCAAACTCATCAAACTGCTTATCAAAATCATTCTCTTCCTTATCAAAATCTTTAAACTGCTTATCAAAAAAAGCATCTGCCTCATCCAACCTGCCGCCATGATTATTTCGCTCAACCATTCGGCGCAAAAAGGCCAATATATCTCCCATGTCATCATCCGAAATCGTAGGATGACTTGGACACTCACCGGTACTGTAATAGATTTCGTTGGTTGGATCCTTGTACTCTGCACGAATGTTGGCCGCCAATAGATTATCCGATTTAGTCAATCTATCCCATTCGGCAGAAAAGTCAGGTGCCATACCACGGTTGCCGCGACCATCTATTCCATGACACATGGCGCAGCGTTTTGAAAAATAAACCTTGCCCTTTGGTACGCTACCAAACACACTGCTATTACTCGCTGTAGCGATACTGCTCCACACCACAGTAAATATAATCACTATAAACAATGAATATCTCATTTTATTCCCCACTGTTCAGCATGCATAACTTTCATTATCAAGCATGATATTTTTAGAAACCGTAGTTTCGCAATACCTCATTCTCTAAACCAGTACCTACACCAGACATAACAGGTGTTTTCACGCCAACCTGCATCGTGATAACAGGCGCTCCGCCTGTTTTGTCGCCTGAAAACCGAACGCCCAATATACCGTCATTATCCTGATCACTAACTCGATCAAGAAACTCCTCAATAGATCCGGAAAGCTTATCAACCCCCTCATCTTTTAAACGGGCATATAACGCATCAACCTCATTCTCAATATAATATTCTGGTTGGTTCGCTTCACCTGTTGCTGGCCCTTCACTTTGCAGTAGCCCTGCATTTATAAGCACCACCTCAATATAATTTTTAGCAGACGCCTTTGCATCAATAACATCGGGCAACATTGCATCCATTCTACGCAACCACTCCATCACCATCGCAAACGACACGCCGGTATACGTTGACACTTTAAGGCCAGCAGATAAGCGATATACCTTAGCGGCCTCAGACCAAAATATCCCGTGCATTACTTCAAACTGCTTTGCCGCCAAATCCCTATAACTGCCATCGCCTACAATTTTTTCTGCTGCAAGCATAGTTGACACATAAGCGAGCGCACCAGAGAACTCCCGCATCAACCCATTTATAGGGGCCTTATTTTTTAACATGTAGCCACGAGGCACTTCATTTTTTCCCTCTTGGGCATTTTTTACAAACACGGCTTGGGACAGAATATATTTATGAGCCTGCTTCTGCAGCTCAGCATCTTGAGGAAAGGCAGCAGCAAGTTTTTCCAAAACATTAATAATGCGGTTAACATCATTGAAGGCAATACGGTTACCAACACCCTTTTTAGGTTGATAGGTATCCGAAAAGCTTCCCGTCACTGTGTCAAAATGTTGTGTTGTGATAGTTGCAAAAACAACATCTATTGTTTGACGCACTAGCAGGCGCCAATCATCTAGATTTTTACCTTCCACCATTCCATTGTTAGCCAATGATTTCATTAACGCATCATTAGCTAACAACTCATGCAGATAGAGCAACCCTTCCAACAAAGAGGCCTGTGAATATAGCCTGCTAATATCATACTTAACCTGCCAGCCTGTTTTCTCTGTTGGCAACTTGAGCTGATCTGGTACATAAGTCTCTTTATCCACAGCACCCAATGCATTTTTTAAAACCCTTTTTTCAGGTGTCTTGCTTAGCATCTTAGGCGGTGGAGCTAGCCGCATCTTTACACTACGATCACTTTCCTTGCCCTGGATCTTTACAACACCACCCGCACTTTCATCTTTTGATTCTGCGACCCATCGCTCTTTAAGAAATAGCTGCTGAGTTAAAATATCCAGCTCTTGAAGGGCTGAGGATAACATCAGGGGTGCCGTCTTCTTTCCTGCCTGAGATTGATCAATACTGATCATTAATGCTTTGGCGCCCAGTGAAAGCCCAATTGAACCCGGTGTAACAACTTCTGCAAATCGATCATCGCGCCACTTCATTGTGCTCAGATCATTAAAATCAGGTACCTGTTTATAGGCTGGATAACTGTTCATATAAAGGACACTGACCGGCTTTCCTTCACCCTTCCAGTCTTTCAGCGGTATACCCATCAAAGAATCGCGTATTGCTGCCACCATGCCTTCACGCACCAGATCGACAATATCATTCCAGAACGGATCATTGTCTCCTGCTTTACTGCTCCATAACAGAAGCTCTCTATAAGAGGCCATTGCATGCAAAGGAGAGAACCTGCGATCAATTAAATTACGCCTGATTGTATTGACATCATTCGCTATCAACACATTTTTTAATCGCGCTACAAGCACCTCACGGGTTAAATCAAAAGCAAGCTTTTCTTCAACCTGTTCAGCCTGTGCTGTAATTGGCAGCACAAGTAAAAAAAACATACTCAGTAAAAATAGCTGCCTTCGGTAGCTTTTTCTCATATCAAAAACCTTTGTCATCGGAACCCATATCATAGGCTTAGACTAATGATCCATCTCAACAGCTTCTGCCGATAAAAGCTGGAGTGCTACTAAGTCACTTTTAAAGCTATTAAATTCCGGGAAATTCTGGAATATCCATCCCACTGCAACAGCTTTCTGATCTTTAAAAAGACGCACTTTCACAGCAGGGTTAGTCAATTCATTCGATGCACTTTTTATGGTTTCGAAATCACTGATATATGCAGGCAAAAAGATTTCAGCTCGTACAGTTAGACCTGCTTCAGGCAATTCAGTTGCTTCACCCAAAATTGTACGAATCTCTTTCTCACTGCCACCTGTCAAAACAACACCTAGCTGTACAGAAGCCCATTTCCCCATGACGCTATCGGGCACTGAAACATTAAGCTCCTTTCCTGAACCGGGTGGATGCTCTGGCTCACCATCCGGACGCACCGTCATATCCACATCACCTTCCGGCATAGCTGAATGATCCGCGGGCAGCGCCTCTGCAGCCGTTGCAGGCGCCTGTATCCCTTCAACAGGAGGATGACCAAAAGGCAGCGTCTCATTACCTGTAATGATGCCCGGTGCGGTGGCAGTTGCTTCTTCATTTTGGGGTGAAGAAGCCTCTCCTTTTTCTTCAGCTGCCTGCTCACATGCACTCAACATGGCTAACATTATTATAGTCAACATAACGGCGGCCAAAGGCCTACCCTTAAAACTCCACACGGCCATACATAACTCCAGAATTTAATGATGAAAAAACCATCGAATGGTATCACGCTACAAATTGGGAAAACATCAATTAGCCACCCTCAAAGAGCGGTAACAGGCAACAAGCGGCTATTTCTGCTATTTATCCGTATAACCCTGAATAAATTCTTCTAATTTTTTAACGGTAACAAAACCTACATGCCGGGCAATGACTTTCCCTTTTGGGGAAACCAAATAGGTGGTTGGTATGCTAATAACGGGCCCCAATACAGAGGCACTATCTGCTGGGACTTGAAACAGCAGGTAGCTAATCTGTTGCTTTGCCACAAATAGATCTAAGTCAGCCCGTGAAATCCCTTCACGATTAATGCCCCAGACCACTGCATCTCTATCTTTATGCTCATTGTGAAACTGTACAAGCTCAGGAATCTCCTCCAAACAGGGCGGACACCAGGTGGCCCAGTAGTTCACAATCACCCACTTGCCCCGATAATCAGCCAAACGTTGCTCCCTTCCCTGCAAGTCAGCAAGCACCATTGAAACAACACCGTTCTTTTTTTCTGTAGCCTCCGGAGGCTCCTCTGTGCAACCTATCAACAATAGCCCTATCGTTAGAAAAAGCAGGGCATTTACGCACCACTTCTCGCCTGCCAGTCTTTCTATTTGACTACTGAAATACATATTGACCATGGACACTGCGCATTACAAAAACCAATCCATAGGTGGTAAACATCATGAGACCAAAGGGCAGCACACCTACCAATGCACTCCAACAGCCCTCACGCCACCGGGGTTTCATGCGCAAGTGCAGAACAAAAGCATAGATAAAGATGGTTCCCAAGCTCCAGCATTCAATAGGGTCCCACCCCCAAAAACGCCCCCAGGCAATACTTGCCCAATAAGATCCAGCTGCGACCATGCCGCACCAGAGCAGGAAGGTCCATGACATAAAGCGCCCCACCAGATCCATTCGGTCGCTCTTCAGCACCAGACCTACTGCCAGCGTCACAGCCCCAAAACCCACTGCCAGGCTATTCAGCGAAGCGTGGATAACCAACCAGTTCGTGCGCAGTGCAGGGCTCATTGGAAACACACCACGGCTATAGCTAAGGGCAGCAACTACAATGAAAGCAGCAAGCGGCAGCAACAGAACCCCGGATTGACGTAATTGGGGCCAGCGCCACTGGGCCAGCAACCAAACAGAAACCATGGAGAGGGCATCAACCGTAAAATCCTCATAACGGGTCATAATGGGAACCTGACCTGAATTCACCCCACGTACCAGCACCATAGCGATATGCAGCAACAGCCCAGCACTGACCAGGCCAATAGCCACCCTTTGCATCTGTGGCCATCTATTATGCGCAAGCAATATCCCAGCAGCCAACAGGTAGGAAACTGCAACCATCCATTGTAAAAAAAGGGTCATACCGCTTCCAACCCCTGCTGAAGGCACCAAGCATTCCATTTCTCATCAAAGGTACTATCACCCCGACGCACCCAGGCTTGTACCATCCAGCCATTATCAGTTGTCGTCCACTCCACTCGCCGCGGCCAAAATAGCAAATGCAGCAGAAACCCCAGCAAGGTAATAATAAAACCAGCAAATATAGGAGCAACACCTTTATCTAGCGCCACATTGAAAGTCATCCATGGCACCATAGCTCGGAAGCGCAACTTATAAGCCCCAAGATCAGCCAAATCACCCGGCTGCAAGCTGCCTTCAAATATCACCTTCTCACCCTGATTTACCTTTAGATCAAAGACCGGCGGCATGGTATTGCTCAGGCTCATACTGTAATAGAGAGGCGTGTTATCAAAGCGAATCATCTGCTCCTTTTTTCCTCTCCAGGGCTTCCCCCACTCATTAGTCTCTACTTCAAAGTGGATATACAGGTGCCGTACTGAGCCATCCTGTAATACCCGCTCAAACTGAGCACTATGGCCAAAACTCTGCTTGGGGTAGATTGCAAAATCACCCAGCCGCAAGGGGTGATTGGAGACTACCGATGCCTGTTGGGTTGAACCACCTGCCTGCTGGTAACTGAAATGGCCTCGAAATTCCCCCATGTATTTTTCATCTCTAACCTCTATGTCTGCTCGATCCAAACGCAGCACTGCATCAAACGGTTCTGGAGATTCCTGGCGGAGCTGAAACTTACTGGGCTGGCCTGAAAAGACCTCCCCCACACTCAGCTCCACATAATCAGAGAAATCCATTGCACCACGCCAGAATCCCGCTAGGACAATCACGACAATGCCAAGGTGAAACAGCGTTAAACCAAATAGTCCGGGAATACCCTGCACTCGACTTTGACTTCCAACTCCCTCTGGTTTTCCCCCCAGGAAAGGTGGAAGTACAGGTACAGGGCCACTACGCTGTAGCTCATATTGAGGTTTCAGCTCTCCTCGATAAAAAGCTAGTTTTCGGAAAAATGAGCGCAGAATACCCGCAGTCATGTTGATAAGAAGAACAATGATGAGTGCAGCAAACCAATCAGAACCCACGATTTGCGACAGACCAAAGGTATCAAGCCAGGAGGCGGTTGCCTCCCATTCAGTCTCCCACTCAGTTTGTTGTTCAGGGGAAAGGCGGGCACTCTGAGGCAAGCTGCCTGCTGCCAGTGCCACCAAAGTCATGGAGATCAACACCCACAATGCCAGGGTGTGGGATGAGAGAATACGCCACAGTTTATTAAGCAAAGATAATAAATCCAAAGTTATCTTAAGCAGGCGCTACTTACCATCACATTAACCTACAAAAAGCCCATGCTAAGGCAATGGCAGCAAAAACCTAATGGTTAACTATTCGCACAGTCCCCAACGCCAGGTCCACCACCAGCAGAATGACAATCACTCTTTACCCAATTGCCACTCTCAATGGTATCAACAGGCACTGATGAATCAATGCCATAAGGTTCATCTATAAGATCCCCATCTGCATCCTGAGGATAACGTGCATGGGCATTATAGGGTGGAAGATCTGGCGTCCCCATGCCAAAGATGAGTAGCGCCCGTTTATCAGAGCCATGAGGCACCCCTGAGTGGCAGGCCATACAGGGCATATCCCGCAACTGCACATGTCGTGCATGCAGATTCCGGGCACCACCACCATTACTACTAAAACCTGTTTTATACCAATCAGCAGAGGCGGCTGGAAATCCGTAGACATTGGGGTCATGACATTTGAAGCAGAGGTGATCTTCAGTGCCATTCTGCCCTGTATTTTGATTGTAATTCCCATAAAGGATGGGCCAGACGTCACTACCATGCGGTCCTTTTGGACCAGTTATTGGGGTATCAGATTCAACAGCCGTATGGCAATCTGAGCAACCCATGGTGCTATCAGGCGTTAAATTATCCAGCAAGGATGCCGAATAATCACAGGCCCAGGCAGTCGCTGCACAGCCTGTTGCAGCATCTGACATAGTAAAAGTATTCTTCCCTACCGCTGCCACAGGGTGGTAAGAGGCATTATTGGGATTAAACTCCTTTGCCTGATCTGTTAGGTCTTCATACGATGCACCATAGGCTGTGGAATAGACCCCATGAGGCTCCACAGGTGGATTAGGGCCAAAAGCATAATAGGAGTGACACTTCAAACAGAGCTGATACTCATACTTAAAATCAACACCCTCTGCATCGTTATAGCTCACCACATCAGCCCAATTGGATGGCCAGATAGGCGTTACCCCCCATCCACCCTCTAGAACGGGAGAGATCTCCATAGTGGTGCCTCCATTAGAACCCTGTTCCAGCCAGGTAGCATCTATGACAGCATCCGGGTTAGGTGAGACACCTTTTTTGGCCCAATGAGGATTGTGGCAATCCTGACACTCGGCATGGCGGTTATCTTCCAGGGTACTGGGGCCGCCACTCTCACTGTCATAAGAGGTTTCACGCACATTATAGGTTACGGGATCGCGCATCGGTGAATGCTTCCCATCATAAGCTGCATTAAGACTCGGATGATTATAAGTACGATCAAAGTACGTTTGCATATCGTAGGTAGGGTCAGCATTATCAGACACATTGTCGTTATGACACGTCATGCAGATTTCTGATTCACCATCAGCCTTAAGCAATCGCTCATTGCCATTCACATTACTATGAGGCTGATGACAACTTTCACAACCATTGGCCCTAGGCGTAGAGGCCGTATCAGCAATGCCTGTACCCGCAATCTGATCACCTGCCACATTCTGCCCATCTATATGCCAGGGGTTATCACCAAGACCATCCCACTCTGCTAAAGAATCCCGGTGCTGGTTATCTACCTCCCAGCCATCTTTATCGTGGCACTCAAAACACAGGGGAGAGCCATAGCCCCCTGTGTCCCTAAACGCCATGCGCAAAAATTTGGGGAACTCATCAGTATGCGGATCATGGCAACTGGTGCATTGCATCTCATCATTGCCATCAAGCCGGACTTTGTTGGTTAAACCTGCAGGGTCATTAAACTCCAGACTATAGCCCGCTAAAGTTGCATCAAAAACAAAGGAGACAGGGTGGTCATCACGAAGGTCTACGCCTAGATTCGCCGCACCTGTGATCATGCTCTCCAAACCAGGAATAGTGCCATCGTAGTATGGTGCACCAAATGAATACCCTTGTATCGCACCCGGCATATTAAGCAGTGCACCAACGGCAATCGTGCCATCATGACAGGCAAGACATAGCTTTGATGCGCCTGTTGGCTGCCCGGGTGCTGCGTTGAGTGTGGTACTGCTGTAGGGCGTATATGTTGCACCTGACAGCTTATGATTCCACAGTGGCCCGGCTGGATCAGCACTGTGCGGCGCGTGGCACATGAGGCACATTCTTTGTTCAGTTGTAGCTCGATAGGTTGGATCACCAGTACCGGTAGTAGAGAGATTATGCTTTGTTGTTGCAATGCCTGCCTCTACCAGACACGCGCTGCCAAGCAATAACCCTGCACCCAACCATTGCAACCATGATTTGAAATAAAACCGCATTCTCATTGCTTCACCGCTGTTTTTACATACTGAAAAATTTGCACCCGCCTATTGTACGCATCGGCCACATATAAACGGTCTTTGCTATCAATGTATAGGCCTGACGGCGTCCAGAATTCACCCGGCGCCTGCCCTGAGCGTCCAAAATACAATAACAAACGCCCTTGGCTACTAAAAACCTGAATGTTATCGAATCCAGCATCTGCTACATATATGTTTCCATCACTATCTACTGCCACACCTTTTGGCGTGGCAAAGGTGCCTGTAACATCACCAAATCGACCGAATGTATCTACAAATTTACCTTCTGTATCAAAAACCTGGATCCGCCCATTTAGCGCATCATTAACATGCAGATATCCATTTGGCCCAACAAATACATAACCGGGGAAATTCAACTCCCCCTCTTCTCGTCCGCGCTTACCAATAGTCCGGATAAAAGAGCCACTGTCCAGGTTAAATACTTTGATAACATGAGCAGGAGTATCAACCACATATAACAAACGCCTACCTGCATCAATGGCAATACTCGTAGGTCGTTCTATTTGCCCAGAGCCACCAATAGATCTCAGATACTCACCTTTTGGAGAAAAAACACATATTTTCTTCAGCCCACCATCCGAAACATAGATATTGCCTTTTTCATCTACCGCAAGCCCAATGGGTAATACCAGTGGACTGTCTGCTTCTTCTATAACCCAATATTTACCAGTTTTTTGATCATATACGTGAACTAATTTCGCAGTGGGATCAGCCACACTCATTCGGCCTTCACCATCTACAGCTACAGCCATAGGCTTAAGCTGATTATTCTGCTGCTCGCCCCGGATCAGCTCCCAAAATTTTTCCCAAAAGCCTTTTTCATACTTAATATCATCAAAACTGGCAATCGTATTCAAATAACGAATGCGTGCTGGCATCGGTTTGGGCGGCCATGCCAAATCTAAAACGGCTTCATCCTCTGACTGCTCTGATGCAGCCTGAACCCCCACACACGGCACAGCCATCACCATCACGAGCAATAGCCAGCGCAAAATCGTCACCATATTAGACACCTCTCCGCACGCCCCCCTTGCTTCTGCAGCACGGGTAGACCCTCTATCCTATTAGAATAGTACACTATCAAGCATATGAGCCAAATGATAGGATCAAAAAGCAGCTTATTCACTCTCCATCCCTTTTAAAATTACCTATTGCAACATAGGTTTGCTGCTAAATGCAGTTATATCTATGCCGCATCAGATGCAGTCAAAGTAGCTTCTGGTATAAATAAGAAAGAGATAAAATTTGAGTCCAACAAAAGATCAGCTCTTCTAGCAGGAAAGCATTTCGCAAAGCTTGAAATTAGCTAAAAGCAGGGGGTGACACTGCCTGTTTTTACTTTTTATGGCAGGTAATACAGAGTGTGCTGCCATCAAGTGTTGCACGCAGGAATGGTGCATATTGAATAGGGACTTCTGGATATGAGTTATCTACATAGACAATCTCACCAGGGTTATGCGGATTATGGCAGCTTGGGCACTCCACGCGCCCTTTATATAGCCTGATATCAGTCCATCCAGTTGCTGCGTTTGGCGCAGGATAAAAATCATCTGCCCAGCCAGCATAACTTGGAGGGTACGGCATGGAAATGGGGTGATCATTCGACATATCAGGGCCAATCTGCCACCAGAGAGGCGGCACAGTGCCCCCATCAGGGTGACAGGCTGCGCAATTCGGTGTATCTGCACCAGCCCGGTTAGGCATATTCACCAAATTATGGGTATCACCAAATTCTCCAGCAGTGGTCACAATGCCTGAACTGCCGCTATTTGCCAGGGCTGAATCGTGGCAACTCAAACAAACTAACGAGACTGGGCTAGGTACCCAGCTGCCGCCAAACGTAGTATTCAGAGTATAGCTTTGGTAGCCAGGGGCACTGCCATAAGGTGTAAAACTGGCCGACAAGTTAGTTTCAGTAATAGTGCGATTCCAAAGAGGGGCTGATGCCTCAATAGCATCATCCTGATCAGCACTGCTATCATTGTTCAAATCAGTATTAGCGTCATGTGGGGTATGGCAAAACACACAGATCTGATCTGAAGGCGTTACGCCAAAAGATGATCCATCACCATAATAATTACTTATACTCAGATCATGTTTTGATCCGACAATGGTAGAACCCAAGGTGCCCAGACCATTACCCGCCATTGCCGTCTGAATCAACAAATTCAGCAGCAGAAAGCAGACAACTCGCACTCTACACGACGTAACCATCATAATTATATTGCAGACCTAATCACTCTACATGTACTTTGGCGCATACTGTCCTACCCCTGGGTAATATCTGTCTGTCCGCCAGCAACATACCCAAAGGCCCAGCTAAACGCCGACCTTAAGTCATTCAACTTTGCCTCTTTATATTATAGGCATGACAAGTAAATAATTAGCCATAAATCAGCCTATTTCAAAATGATAAGGCTAAAACTGCGCCTTTTCTTCCTAATCTGAACATTAGTATTATATCAACGATACAGCTGATGCTTCTTGCGCGAAGATTCGCCATGGAAATACTTATACCTAAATAGCGCATCCATACCATGGCAATTCGAACACAACGCTAATTTGCTTCGGTTTCGCAGGAAGCTATTTCGTGAACTGCCTTCAAGATTTTCACCTGCTCCATATTCCATAACAACCGGACTCCAGCGATGTGGGTTATGGCAAGTTGGGCATGAAATAACACCCGTGTGCGCAGAACGCCCCTCTTCATCAAACAGTGGCGTAAAACCCCGCACTGGGCCTCGGCGCGCCCTACGTTGAAGCACTTGCGCTTTTACAGCAGCTGGATGGTTTTTCTTCACCGGAACCTTTTGCTTAGCCACACGACCTTCATCATGGCAACTTCGGCACATCTGTTCATTCAAGTCCTGCCCTAATCCTGGTTCACGTGCCCACAAACGTAGGTTTTGTCTTGCATTGTGAACCGTATGGCATTGTTGACAAATACCTGATTGCTGAACAGTTTCATCACGTAAATTTTTAGCATCCGGGGCAGTCACTCTAAGATCATGATCTGTGCCCTTCACCCAGCGTTGATCACGATGACAATCTGCGCACAACGCCCCATCCGGAGCGGCGGGCATACGCAGGAAACTGGTATTTGCGCCACCTTCAACCTTTACATCTGCACCCGCCTGGCTTAGCGGATCTGTCGGATCCCACTGGTGTGGGTCATGGCACGACGGGCAACTGACCCTTCCCCCAGATTTGCTTTCACTTCGCTCACCCTTTTTGTTGAACAAGGGAAATTGTGTTCTTCCACCAACCTTCTTGATATCAACCTGTAAAGGGTGGCTTATATCACCTGTCTGCTTATTCTTTGCCACCCCATCATCCCGGTGGCACTCTCTGCACATCGACTCAGCCTTGTCACCACCGGGGCCAAATCCTCTGCCCCAGAGTTTTGCACCATCCGCATTATGTGGCACATGACAGTTAAAACAGACCACAATATCCTTTGCTTTCTGCCCAATGGTGTTCTTCTCTTCCGGCGCAGTAATAGCCAGGTTATGTTTTGATAAGGCCACCGCTCCTTTGTCAAAGTGGCAATTGACACATAACTCTGCCTTTTGACTGTTTGAGATACGCAAGAAGCTCGTTTTTGCATCGCCTTCCGCCGTCAGTGCAGCACCTTTAACTGCCTTGGATGCTGCTGACCAACGGTGCGGGTCATGGCAGCTGGCACAGGTCACCTGTCCATCTTTAGTTGCTTTTTGGCCCTTGGCATTAAATAACGGCAATGCTGTTAGCTTCCGATCTTTATATTTTTCATTGGGCTTTTTCTTTGTGCCAATCACCCACCCCTCTGTAGAAGAGGAAATGCCCAAATTGGATATCGGTGCTTCAACCGGGTGGCTATGCTCTCCGGTGGTTTTCTCTTTGCCCAGTCCTTTTTTATTGTGACAACTCAGGCAAATCGACGAGATAGGATCAACACCTTTAATGGGTTCTCTTGCCCACAGGCGCGGCCCTTTTCCTTTATGCACAAGATGGCATGTCTCACATAGCCCTGGGTTCCCTTTCCTTGCTGAAGCATCCATCGTGGCAACATCATGCTTCGTTCCCTTAATATCAGATTTATCCTTGTGGCAGGTGCGGCACAGTGCATTAGAGCCTTTATTTGCAACCCGCAGAAAACGGTTGCTTGCATCACTTGGATCACCTGGCTTAGAGGTTTTATCAGGATCTTTTGGATCCCATTGATGTGGATTGTGGCAACTGGCACAGGATACATTGCCTTTCATGTCACCTATTTTTTTCAATCCAGCATCGGTAAAACCCGGCAGTTTTACCGCCTCGCCCAAGCGAGACATATTGAGACCAAGAGGATGGCTAATCGCACCTACCTGTTTGTGCTCAGCAATCTTTCCATTGCTGTGACAACTCAGGCAAAGCTTTGATATTTTCTCTGGGCCATTCCCTATCTTCCGTGCCCACATCCTCGGGCCACTCCCATTATGAGGAAGATGGCATGCACTACAGACACCTGCCTGACTCACTTTTTGGCCGCGTATATTTTTATCCTCTTTATCCTGTAGCGCCATATTATGCTTGGTATTTTTCACACGCCCTTCCTTTGCATGGCATGTTCGGCATAGCACAGAGTCATCCTTATTTTTCTTTACCAAAATAGCTGCATTTTTTTCTGCCAGATGGGGACGGTGACATGTCTGGCAAATAATCTCACCCTTCTCACCAAGCTTGCCGCCCCTATCAATAATTTCCTGGGGTATCTTGACTTTTTTAGAGGTGATATTGACTGGGTGGGTACCCATCTTTCCTGACTCAACCCTGTCTTTGGCATAACGATCGCTGTGACACTTGCCGCATAGGGCAGAGTTCTTATTTGAAGCAACCAGCACCTTCTTATCACGCCCGCCATGAATACGGTGGCATGACTGGCAAATGATAATATTGTCCTTGCCAAACTTTGATCCCTTATCCAACAATTCAAGTGGAACATTATCGAGTTTTTTTCGAATAGGGTGATTGCCACCTTTGGGGCCAGTACTTCGGTTTCGATGGCAGTTCAGACAGATGCTTGACTCAATATTCTTGGCACGCAGGAAGACTGGCGACGCATCCTGCTTCCAGTCCACACCGTGCGCACTATGGCAGGTGCCACAGTAGACCTTCCCATCTTTATTCAGTGGAAACAGGTTGAGGTCCGGCCGCAGTTCAGCCTCATTCGCTGTTGGTAGCTTTACTTTATCCGAGGGCACAACGCCAACTGGATGCGAATACTGTTTATTTTGCCAAACAAATCGTGAGTCAAGTACAAAGCCGTCATGGCAGGAGAAGCAGTTGCGTTCATTACTTACAACATCCTGCTTACCTGTATTCATCACAGGATTGGGATCATATGGGATAAGTGGTGTTGCCTCAGGGCGTTGGAAATCATCCAGCCACATGATGTGGCAGATAGAACATTCACGTTTACCTGCAATACTTCTGGCTTCAGCATCATTAAAGGTTAATGATGATCCAATAAGCAGAAATGCAGAAATGAGTAGATATCGAATAAACATAACTATCGCAGTTTAAATACCGAAACCTTATTCCCCAGCATTTCCGTTACATACAATCTATCCCTGCCATCTATCGCGATACCTGCGGGCGCATGGAATTTATGTTTTTGTTTACCCGAAGCAAGGATATGTGTGAACTTGTACTCTTTATCAAAAACCTCTATTACATCCATATAACTGTCGGTGACGTATATCGAGCCACGGCTATCTACAGCGACGCCTTTGGGACGATAGAATTGGCCAGGCAACACACCCCATTCACCCACGTTGTATTGGTACTTACCACGCTCATCAAATATTTTGATAACGGTATTTAGAATATCAACCACGTAAACCTTTCCATCCTGCACGAGGATAGACCCTGGGTAACGAAACTCCTTCTCTCGAACACCTCGTTTGCCCCATCCTCCCAATTTTGTCCCATCTGTATCAAATACCAGGATACGATGTTGTGAGTTTTCAGTTACAAATATAAGCCTGGTCTTGGCACTCACTGCAATATCAATTGGAGTTCCTGGTGTTCCATCGTTTTTATTCACCGCAAAACTGAATTGATGTTTGCCATCACGATCAAACACCTGAACGCGGTGATTCTCCTTGTCAGTCACATAAACCAATCCAGCCTTATCTACATCAATCCCCAGCGGCCACATAAACTCAGCCTCACCACGCCCTCTTTTTCCAAAGGAAAAGAGGAATTTCCCATCCGGCCCATAAGCCAGCACACGGTGATGACCGCCATCAACGATATAAACCCGGTTGTCATTTGCAATTGCAACATCTGACGGTAAAGAGAGGGGGCCATCTGGTGCCGACTGAATGTCGAAAAGGTGAGCCACCTTCCCTAAAGGTATGACCTGCTTAGCAGCAATACCGTTACTAAAAAGCAACAGTAGAAAGGCAACAATTTGAAAAGTGGTTCCAAGGAACCGATTTCTATGATTCAAATCGGGGAACCTCCAAGGCATTCAAAAAAACGTTGTAGTCAGTTTAATCTACGAACAAGCTAATAACAAACAGGGGGCGGCTCATTTACGAACCTCCCCCTGAAACACTTAGATGATTATGGCGTTTGCGAGCTATTCGTCAGCATCTTGACGCCACCAACCACGTGGATCATCTTTCATGCTGTCATCCATCTCGTCAAACTCTGGTTCATCGCCAACCAAAGCCTTAGTCGTTGCATCCTCTTCTTTGCCCAGAAATACCAGTTCCATATAGAACTCTTTGTACTTCTGAACCAGACCTGCAATATTCAGGTTCGTAAGGCCAGATGCTCTGGCATCAGAAAATCCAAGCTCACGAAATGGCAGAAAACCTTTGCCCTCTTCTGCTACATGACAACGTGTACAGAACCGGCCAATAGGATTAACAATGGTGTGAAACATCTTTTTCACAGACCCCTGTTGCTGAGTGGTGAGCTGGCCACGCATGTTGATAAACTCAGCAGCTTCAGGTGCGTCTTCGGTAATTTCCAGTAACTCTTTTTCACCGTTTGCTTTAGTGCGATAAGCGACAATCTTGGAGAAATGATCATCTGTCTCAATCAAGTCACCTGTCTCTTCATCATAAGCCGTGCCAAACTGCGGCCCATTGACCTTTATACCTGAATAATTGAGCCAACCGAATGTCAATTCTTCTTCTGGAATCTTTTCATTATTTACATGACATGTCACGCACCCTACGAACTGGGTATGCATATTTAGCAGGGTTCGAATCATTGGTCTCTTGGCATGCGGAAATTCGCCGTGACAATAAAAACAAACTGGCTGCTTGCCTTGTGAATAGACCGCCTCTTTAGGTGAATTATGGAAGTGCCGAATGCGCTCAAGATCACCTTCATGGGAGACCTTTTCCAGGAAAGAGCGCTCTGCAGGGTCTTCCTTTATCCATAAATGTGACAGCATATTATAGGAGACAATTAGCAAGAGGCTGGCAATAATAAACCACAAAAATACCGATACCATCCATGCCCATGCCGGGTGATTCCGTCGAATGCCAGACACACTGAAAAAATCAGATGTCTCCTCTCCGGGGATTTTCGATTTGTGATCGATAATCACCATCACGGCAGTTACAAAAAATACAAACAGTGTTACCGCCAGGGCGATAAAAATGGCATCGAGCTCTACTGTTTCAGCCATAACCAGAAACCTTCAATAAGTGTAAAAGTATTTATTGTTACCTGAAGAGATGCTCAGTGCATCATCCTTCAGAAGTCATCAGCCAAATGGCAAATACACCAAAGACAGTCCAGGCCAACACAAAGACAAGCGATCCATAGGCTATGAATTTTTGTCCTTTTGTCAGTCGTGACATCATGATTGTGTATCTTCTGCCATGCTTTCTTGTCCTACTCCCTGCTCCGCCTGCTCTTTAGCCCACTGGCGATGTTCATCAAACAAGAAGTTTTGACGTGCGTCTGTCTCTTTTGAAGCAGAGACTAATCCTTTACTGACCAACACTTCGCGCAGATATGCTCTCTCTTTTGGCAGTGAAGCCAAGCATCGAAGGTACTCAAGAAAATGCTCTTCAATCTGGTGCTCTCTTGTCAGCTTTCCTGTCAAGAACGTCCACTGCATTGGAAAACGGCCCGGTGCAAGGTGCACGTTGTACCAGTGCCAAAATGCAATAACCAACAAGGCAAGCAAGGCCTCATGAGGATGAGACAATCGCATCATCTCTTGGAAGTGGGAAGCATAGTCAGTAGGCAAAACGCTATTCCAGAACTCAGGAAAGATAAAGCTTGATCCTGATACAACCATAACGATATTACCAAAGGCCGCAGCAAAGTAATGGATCTTCTGCTTGTACATGAACTTATCCATCTCTGGACGATTTTCGTTCTGACCGGCGTGATATGACATATCAGCCATGAAATCCCTTGCATCTTTCAAGACCGGTAAAATACTACGGCCAATGTCGAATTTGCCCTGAGTGATTTTCTGCAAGGTACCGCCAATAACGGTAAAGAGATGATAACCCATTGAGAGCACCATCCATGTTGCCAGGGTGCGGTGAATAACGCGTGTAACCTCTACGCCGCCGAGGACGTCATTAAACGGCACCGCCCAGAATGCATCATTGTAATGAATCGGTAATCCGGTAAATGCCAGCAGCAGAAAGGTTGTGAAGGTCAGTAAATGCTGGATACGGATATGCACAGAATAGCGAAATAGATCCCCAACGGGATTTGATTCCACATTCTTATATATCTGTTTTCTATCCTCCGGCATCATGGAAATGACCTCTTCAAGATCATTCACATCTTCCGTTGAAATCTTATATTGGCGTAGAAATGTGCCTAGCGCCTTATTTGCATCATTGGACAGCTTCATTCTCGTGTTGTCCCCATTGGTTAATCTGTGTCTAGTTTTAATCTTCAGCTGGCTTACCTAAGCAAGCTAGCTGAAGATCATTTATTTTGTTAAGGCTTACTTGCGTCTGCGCCGACTACGACCGCGCCATGTTGTACCATTGCGCAGCACCCATGACACACCGTCACGCTTACGCCCAATCGTTTCAAACAAGGAGAGCCCAACCAATACGGCCAGCGCCACATCACCCACAATGCCGTAGATGATTTCCGCATAGTAATTAAATTTATTCAGCTCTTTATCATGCGTCGGGTGCGGATCAATCATTGCATAGCTAGCATCTGCCGTTTTGTGACATTGCCTACAGGTCTTTACCCGATTGTTCTCATTAACCGGTGATGCCGGATCTCGAGAGGGCAGCAGCTCATGCACACTCATGTAATAGTTGTCTGGTGACGCATGGCAGTTCAGACAGTTGGCAACCTGCTTATTGCCGTATTTTGCTACCTTGCCATGAAAACTGTTCTGGTATGACTCGGCTGCAATGGTATATTTTTCCCCAATCTCACGTCCAGTTGCATCTGCATCTGCTTTGTGACGCGCAATAATTTCCTGATCAGCATGACAGCGAGAGCAAAGCTTAACAATCTCTTGGGTGTCACGTTTCACTTCACGGATACGGCGGCTGGTGTGGTTGTACCATTTGAAAGCAAATTTCTCATCTTCATGGCAGACAACACAGCGATCTGTAATAGCCTTGGGGGGCGCTTCCTCTTCTTCATTGTAGAGAGGGTTGGTATGGCAGGTAATGCAGTATGGCTTATCTTTATCCAGCCCTTCAGCTGCTTTCTCACGCCCATGAACACTTGTTTTAAAGACGTCATAGATGGGTTTGTGGCTAAAGGGCTTGCCGGTTGATGGGTTTTCAATCGAGTGGCACTCACGATCACAACGGACACCCTCTGTTACCGGGCGATGAGGTAGTTGTTTAATGTAGTAGTGGCAATCACGACATGGCACATTGCGATGCACAGTCTTTGAGAATATCTCGGGTATGACGTAATAAGCCTTCTGGAACCCATCATCGTCAACTCGCCCCATCTTGGGATACTTGTGGCACATCAGGCATGCCTCGTCATCCACAAACGCTTGGGATATCGAGGGCAGACTGAGTGCGATAAAAATGGCGCATACCAGCAACCTTATTTTACTCATGGGCAATACCTAACATTATTGTTGTAACACTGGCTGTCTACTACATTTCGTGACATACCAAACATATCTCAAACTTGCCTCGCCGCAGGCGCTTATATCCATCCGCACCCACATCTGCCTTTCTGAGAAACTGCACACCCCTTTCGTGTGGGTTATGACAGGTTGCACAGAAAACGCTGCCTGTCTCAGGTTCTCGCGGCATTACAGCTCCGCTTTTTGCTTCCATTTCCTCTAAACGCTTCCTGATTTTCTCAGGAGGAACCTTCAAATGGTTTGGTCCTCCGCCAGCCTTATTGCCTGTAGCACCGAACCAGGATCCGCCTGGATGCGGCCTATAAGGATGACAACCTGTGCATAATTTTTTTAAATCCTCAACCACATTAAAGGTGACATCATCAATACTCCGCGCAACTGCGCGATTTGGCGTCACATTATGGCAAAAGAAACACTGCTCCGTATCAAGCTCCCCTTCATCAGTAACCTGATCGTGGGGGTTATAGCGCTCATAATCTTCTGGGTCATGGCAGTTAAAGCATAAGTCCGTACGTGCTGTGTACGGCCCTCCGCGAAAAAACAGCGGATTTATCTCAACTTGCTCAAATCTTTTTTCATCGCAATGCAGTGGCAGATCATGGCAGACAATACAGGTCAGCACGCCACCACTTCGATCCAGCGCCTGCATGAATTCCTCAGGCATGCGATCCAAAAACTCATCAGGCGGTTCAATATCAACCGCATGGATGTACTCAGCTACCAGCGATGGATCATGACAATTTCCACACAACCTATTGTAATCAGTGGTTCGCAGAGGTGGCATCTTATTATTTTTTTCTGCATTTTCCAGATGACACGCCACACACGCATCTGCTCGCCAATGAGGGTTAGGAACATCCTCAAAGACAATCTTTTCATCTGTCAGCAAGAGCAATATCTGCTCAGGGTTATTTAAAAGCTCTTTCTCGCTCAGCGCCCACGCAGCACCACTACTCACTACGATACTTAACGCCAACAGTGCGGCTATTATGCGAGTTGCCACACACCCTCCTGATTCAAGTCAGCCATTAAAAATATAACTATTTATCATGAAGGAATTATTATCCTGTTATTACTTGAGCATTATACACAATTATTCTAAAGGGAAAACCTTTGTTGCCCCCCCACTTTGGCATCAATGCAACAGTGTTACAATTCCATCTAGCGTTGCCGCAACAATCCCGTGCTCAGTCACAGCAACCGGTCCAAATACCCCCCCTTCCATTTCTCGCTCCCATATTAATTCTTGCTTTTGCAAATCAATGCCCAGCAATCGACCACCAGTTGTTCCAATCACCCCCACTCCATTTGCACCAATAACAGGGCTATGCCGTAAACCCTCTTCCAAATCCATGCGCCACAATATGCTGCCTCCAGCCGCATCAACCCCATACAAAATACCGCTGCGACTCGCAATAACCACTTTATCTTTAAACACTACAGGCGCACCTTGCGGCCAGTCATCCAACTCAACGCGCCACACTTCACCGCCATCCTCTGCCTGCAACGCATAAAGATTACGATCATATGAGCCGATATAGAGACGCTCACCACTGACGGCAGCAGCCCCATAAATAGCAGACCCAAGAGCAACTACCCAGCCTGGCTTGCCAGTCTTTATATCTACCGCATGCAAAAGACCATTCTTTCCACCTATAAATACCTGCTTATCACCAAGCGATGGGGAAGCATAGAGTCCACCATATTTATAATCATTAGCGCGATACCTCCAACGCACTTTCCCTGTATGCAGATCCAGTGCATACAGATGCAGATCATTTGAGCCTATAAATACCGTGCCATCCTTAATAACAGGAGATGAAAGAACTTTTCCACCCGTCTTAACCTGCCAAATAATTTTTCCATCTACTAAACTCATCGCAGTCACAACGCCATCTTTTGCACCCGCCACTAATGTTTGGCCAAAAACTGCTGGCGTAGCCGACAGCATCCCCTTTAGCGCCGTCTCCCAGACAACAGCACCGTCCTTAATATTGAGTGATTTAATGCGCTTTCCACGTGCCGCAACATAGATTCGGTCACCAATAACAACAGGGGACGCATAAAACCGCCTAGCAATACCCTCTTGCCATACACCAGCAGGATCTAAAGAGATGATATCTGGACTGCGCGACAAATGCTGCGGACCACCATTGAGCATACTCCAATCAGCAGCATTTACTTCAGCAAAAAACACTGCCAGCAGCCACATACAAAATATACGGGGAATCACTTTAATACCTTGAATTTGATAGTACATTTTTAGCCCACGCAATTGCACTACGGTTATAACCGCCAACCAAAGTACCGCTTAATTTGAAACATAATTGTCTGATCAGATGTCACATCACCGTCAAAATCTATCTCCCTATAGGTATACTTTAGCGATGTTACCAACTTGCCCATAGAGGAACTAACCTCAGCCATTCCATTAATTTCATCTTCAGGGCGAGTATCACCCTCCCTGAGCTCCTCAATCCGCCTCGTCCATCCTAGCTCGCTGGAGAATCGCACATTAAAACGCCTATAAAGCTGCCCTGAAAGAATCCCCCGAATACCCAATAATGAAAATTCATTATCACCCTGCATTCTCCATCGCTGACGAGCTTTAATAGAGGTGCGCGCACTACGGCTAAAACGATACCTTAGAATTGCTGATGAACCAAACCCATAAGAAGCATCCCCTTGGCTACGCTGAGATGCACTAGCATTCCCAGAAATTAAAGAAGAAACTTTATTTGAGTACTGATATTTACTCGTAGCTGAATACCCCGCAGAATACGAATGACTGTCCTCCTCCGCCATCAAATATCGCGCCCGAAAAGAGGCCGTATCCGAATACAATGGGTTGTTTTGCCTGGAAAGCTCCACGGACGCAGTTTGGCCAATTCGAACCGACTCTGCTTGAGTCCCTTTGGAAAGCGCGCCTGAACCCCACGTAGGCGTCCTTACATCCATCTTATAGCGACTGTTTAGCCGGTATGTATCATATCTCCTCAAATAGCCTATTCCAGCACTGGCATTTCCATTAAATTGCGTTGAGGATTCCTGATTTGAGCCTCCATTATAGCGCGCCGCGCCGCCAGTAGACGCAGTACCCTTTAAGTATTCACTGAAGTCATGGGTATAGGTATAAGTTGCATTAGCAGAGCCATTGTAATTATTACTATCATCATCTGATCTTAAGCTCAACGAGTAACCATGCTGGAATCTTTCTGTTTGTTTTACTCTCAGATTTGCATGTGATGAGAATAAATACTCATCATCAAGCGCATCTCCACGCCCTTCATAGTATCGCTGATAAAACAGCACAGTGGAGTTTAATTTTGCTTTTTTTCCAAACTTAGTCCTGTTTTTTGCGAAAAGGTGGTGCTGCATATCAGATTTATCTTCTGTACGATCATCAAAAGAATCAAAATGATAGCCGTACCCCGTGTCTGTTTCACCCCACTTACCTTTTAGAAACTCCCTACTCGCATTGACCTGGAACCTATTTTTAGTGGTATCTTGTTCGCGGCCTTCACCAGTAGATTCTTCAAGAGTATATGCGTAGCGCATCCGCACTCGGCCTAGGTGTTTTTGAGTCAAACCCCAGTTCAGTGACATCCGGGTATAGTCAGTTTCATAACTCCCCCCTTCATCACCATCAACTGTGCGAGTCGTCTTAGACGCAGTCAAACGGATTGGCAAATACGGGTAACGCCAGCGAGGAAAAAGAACAGAGTTGAAACGAAAACCAATAGAGTCATCATCGGTATTATAGGTGTCAGCTTCAGTTTTGCTTGTGGAGTAACGAAGATTCAAATCCACCGTCATAAAACGGGGATCCCAAATAAAACCTTTTGTACGCAGCGTAGTAGTCGAGGTTAGCTTGTTTTCCTCTGTCTTACTTTTGTAATCTTCTCTTAGCCTATTATCCAGGCGCAGCAAAGTCGACCCCCCTATCGAGCTCAGGTAAATACCGTAATCTCGTAGCGCAGCCATCACTGGAAGAGAAGTCCCAATAGCACCAAAAACCACCAGGAGAATAAATGCTATCCTACTAACAGAACACATGTGATCAATGATTATCTTGCTTAATTAAAATAAGATATCACCAACCACCATCCTGTAGCCCCGCATACCACCCCTCGTTACATTGGTTAATCTGCCTGCAATCTAACCTCACAAACACAATCCTCCTCCAACATCATAAACAATGAAGATAAACACTGACTTTCTCTACGGCAGCATTTTTATTAATTATTGGAAATACGGCTTATCTCTTAACCAAATGCGCACAGACAAACATCCGCCAAGTTATGGCCAAACATGCCACTATCGATATGCCACCCATTGTACAGATATTTACAACTAAACCAGCGATTGTACTTGATTCATTCACCAAACCAAATACCCATAAGATTATAGAGACAAGCCCTCAACAGCGCTTTAAGCGATAGAAAGCAAAGAAAAGTTCTCCACGCACAAAAATCCTGTGAAACTTATGCGCTCACAGGGAGAATAAAAAATAGCGAAGGATTACTATAAAGCGCCTAAAGTATTGCAATCAGAGCAATAAAAAACAAGTGGGTGAAGATTAGATAGCAAAAGGCACGGCAACTCAAACCTGCTCTCAACAGAGAGCAGACTAGACACAACAAAAAAGAGGGCTAAAAGCCCTCTTTTTTGTACTGCGGGGTGAACCCTTTTAACTATTTGTCATGACAGGTCAAGCAGAGCTGGCTTCCTGAAATTGACACTCGAAGAAATGGAGTGAATTCTGGAGCAGCAACGTAGTCCTTATGGGGATCATGGCATGATGCACACTGGACAGTATCGTTAAACAACCGAACTGTTGCACCGCCGTATGTTACACCACCACCTGAAGATGCACGCAAGGTCTCATCTGAGACGGCTTCAGATACCGTGTAGGTGAAGTTTACTGGGTGATCATTCTGCAAATCTGTACCAAGATAGGCATTGGAGCTGCCTGGAATTGTATCCACACCACCCACCATCGTTGGATTTGTTGTACCAACCCTGTTTGGCGGGTTAAACATGGCATTAACTGCCTGCGTACCATCATGACATGAGAGGCACAGGTTCGTTACAGACATACCACCAGTAACCAAATCAGCAGGAGTGCTTGGAGTACCCAACGACACAGAATCCCCAGTAAGGTTATCAGCGCCATTGAATGAAGCACTCTTATACATGGTATAACTACCCACGCCACTGCTTAAACGGTGGTTCCAAAGTGGCAACACATCACCCTTGGTGACGTTCATATGTGGTGTATGACAGAAAACGCAGATTTCATCTGTACCAGCCCCTACGCCTTGAGCAGTAGACCTGATACTAGTTAGTGCATTACTGGAAGACATATTGTGCTTTGTAGCATCGATACCTGCATTAGCCAGCCCACTTAACAACGCTAAGACTGTGCCTGCGGTCAATAATAATGATTTATTCCTTCGCATGTTAACCCCCCACAATAATACTGTTGTGCTAGATGCACCTAATCCAAAAAATTGCTTACCCGCGCCCTGCCGTGCGCCATAGAGTCAGCTCTTACATACAACTTTAGCACAGCACTTAGTCTTTAGCCAAACTCTACCCCAGACTAAACTTTATGCTCTCAACATCCTGTAATAAAATATAATTTCTTTTATTACAAATAGTTAGAGGCCTTATTCGAAAAAACAAACGCCTAAACCGCAGTGCAATCTTAGTCCTATTGATCCTGAAACAGCAGAATTTATGTGCGATTTCACCTACAAAGCCCAGCTATTTGATCACTATTCACGGCCAATATAACCGTTTTACTTTATTTCTCCCACCCATGGTGCTTGTTCATCGCCACTGCAACTAAAAAGCAATTAGTTTTTTATGGCATCTGCCTTGGTCGCCTTATTTGAGGTGGCTTCAGGTATTGCTGTTTTTTCAGCCTCATCAGCCCCTAAATACTGAAAAACCTGCACTCTCTTATTAAGAGAGTCGACAACATAGATTCTGTCGTTATCATCGATATGCATACCCGCCGGCAACCAAAACATGCCTGGACCCCGGCCAACTGTACCAACAAACAATAGTAATTGGCCGGCATTATTAAAAATCTGAAAATTCCCAAAGGCGGCATCAAGCACATATATATTGTTATCGCTATCCAATGCTATGCCTTTTGGTCGGGCAAAAGAGCCAAAACCATCGCCCAGCCTTCCAAAGCTAGAGACATACTCACCTTCTGGTGAAAAAACCTGTACCCTAAAATTGCCGCTATCGGTAACATAGACCTTCCCCTCCTTGTCTACAGCCAGGTTATTGGGGAAGTTTAAATAACCAGGATCAGATCCGCGTTCGGCAAACCGCTTAATAAAATTGCCCTCAAAGTCATACACCATGATCTGGTGGCTTGCTACATCACTGACATAAATTCTATTGTGCGCCTCATCAAGCACCAGTCCTGTGGGTCGCTTCATTCCATCCGCCCCACCCATCGACCTCAATGTTTCTCCATTAGGCTTATAGACCATCAATTTCCCGCCAAAGCTGTCGGTGACATAGATCCGCCCCTTGCTATCTACACGCACTTCAACAGGCGATGCCAACCCTCCCATTGCATCAGTTTTCAGCATGGAGACCTTGCCTTTCTCCATATCAAAAACAACCACACCCCTCAGCTTGGCATCTGTAACGTACATGCGACTGCCATCAGCATTAAGCGCAACACCATAGGGCTTGGAGAGTGAAAGACCGCTTTGTTCAATCCCAAACAGCGCATCTCTAAAGTCATCCTTCTTTTTGAAATCCATCTGCCCACGGTAACTCTTTATATAACGAATTCTGGCCTGATCTGGTGGCGTAGGCCAAACCAGGTTTTTTGGCTCTTCCCGAGGTTTCTTCGGCTTTGTGACACAACCAGTAAGCCCTGCTGCAGCAATCAAAAACGGCAATATAACCAACAAGATATGGCAACGTCGAAGGTAATTAGTTGATCTACTCACTTATCACTCCACTTATTTTAAATAAGGGTAAACATAGACGGTTGAAGTATAGACAGGAATAAAACCCAAAGGTTACAAATAGATTTGATGGCAATCTCACCTTACATAGCTACCTATGCTACAGCCCAGCATACTAAGCCATTCAACCCCTGCCTCCAACCTATCAATAACTTTTATTCATAAAATTAAGCAATTATTGTTTTGATATTATATATTGATATATACACAATACGCATTAGAGGCTGCCAGGGGCGATTATGAAGCTTCAGCAACTACGTTACATCTGGGAAGTAGCTCAGCACGGACTCAATATTTCTGCAACAGCTGAGAGCCTCTACACCTCTCAGCCTGGCGTCAGTAAACAGATTCGCCTACTTGAGGATGAACTGGGCATCCAGATTTTCGGACGCAGCGGGAAAAATCTCACACATATTACGCCTGCGGGACAAGCCATTCTGAAGATGGCAGCTCGAATCCTGGACGAAACCGAGAATATCCGCGCAGCAGCCAGTGAATATACCGATGAGCGCCGAGGCAGCTTATCTATCGCCACAACGCATACACAGGCCAGATATGCGCTCCCTTCCGTTATCAGCACCTTTATAAAGCGTTATCCCGATGTGCATCTGCACATGCATCAGGGCACACCCATGCAGATTGCAGAGCAGGCTGCCAAAGGCACGGTTGACTTCGCCATTGCCACTGAAGCCATGGAGTATTTTGAAAACCTGGTCATGCTGCCTGTCCTTCGTTGGAATCGCAGTATTATTGTGCCCACCGGACATCCGCTTTGTGATCAGCAACCGCTAACCCTAGAAGCCATCGCCCAATACCCCATCGTGACCTATGTCTTTGGTTTTACAGGGCGCTCCAGACTGGATGAAGCCTTCACCGCACGCGGCTTAACGCCAAATGTGGTTTTTACTGCCACCGACTCTGATGTCATAAAAACCTATGTTCGCCTGGGGTTAGGCGTAGGTATCATTGCCTCCATGGGATATGACGACAAGCTGGACATAGGGCTATGCGCACTGGATGCCAGTCACCTATTCACCCAAAGCACAACTCGAATAGGACTAAAACACAACGCCTACTTGCGGAGTTACATGTATGACTTCATTAATCTAATGGCTCCGCACCTCACCCGAGACATGGTGGATAGCGCACTCAGGGCGCACTCAAAAGAGGACGCTGCCGCTCTATTTCAGCATATTGATCTGCCAACGACTTAAGGAGCAGCGGCCGCAGCATGCTCACCAACCCAGCACTCCGGAGGATATTGCTATCCATAGCGCTGCTATTAATCACATCAGCCGCCATCATCACTGTTAGCTGGGATTCAACAACCGGACGGTTTTATCTCGATTCAGAAGGCCACTTTCGCTCCGCTCCATACTTTAGAGAGCCTTCCCTCTCCTGGGAAAAGATTCACGATACAATCTTCGACAACCCCTACCCAGCAGCCCAACGCCCCATACCCACCCTATCATTTTTGATTGAAAACAATGCTGCAGGGCTGACGCCAAAATCAGGCCGGATCATCAATCTCATGATCCACTGCCTAAATATCATCATCCTCTTTTTTCTCTGTCGGCGGCTTCTGGTCCATTTTGGTCAGAACCAACGCACTGCTGATACGGCCGCACTTCTATGTGCTCTGCTTTGGGGATTGAACCCCTTTCATGCTGATACAGTTTTCTACGTTATTCAGCGCATGACCACCCTCTCCGCCTCCTTTTATCTTCTGGGGGTTATTGCCTATTTACGCACAAGAGAAGCCCCTCGTAGCTGGATTTGGTGGGGAGCGCTCATCACAAGTTTTGCAGCAGGTATCGCCAGCAAAGAAAATGCAGCTTTACTCCCGCTTGGGCTGCTTGCATTGGAATTTGTGCTACCGCCTAGTCACATCGGCGGTATTCAGGCACGCAGAAAACGTCTGCTCTGGTTGCTGGGTGCCATACTGATATTCCCATTTTTAGCCGCCGTAGTACTTGGTTATAGTCCTATTCAAATTGCTCAGGACCTACTAAAAGACTCAACCAATCGCATATTTACAAACACCGAGCGCCTGCTAACCCAGGGCCGGGTTTTGACTCACTACCTCAGCCTGCTCTTTTTCCCGCATCCTGACCGATTGGCTTTTGTACTCAAATACCCGATATCACACACTCTGCTTAACCCCATTACCACAATAATCTCCTGGGGCGGCATTGCTGCTTTGCTCATTACCTCAAGCCTCTACATCAGGCGGCAACCCCTCATATGGCTAGCCATTTTTTGGTTTTTTATCAATCACCTGCTTGAATCAACATTTATTCAGCTAGAGATGGCCTTTGTTCATCGCAACTATCTTCCCTCTATTTTTCTTTTTCTACCCATAGCCTGCTGGTTGACCAAGCTAAAAAAACCACAATTGAGTCTAATAACCCCGGTTTTTATTTTAATGGTGCTATTTCTAGCCAGCTGGAATAGCCGTGCAATCGTATGGAGCGACCCCATAAAATTCTGGGGGGATAGCATAGAGAAATCCCCCGGCAGCCTCAGGGCCTACATCAACCTGGGGGTTATTTGGGACATCAAGAGTCAACCTGCCAATGCCATGGAGATCTTTCAACAAGGAGCAGAAAATGCCTACGATGAAAATCGTGTGGCCTGGGCATCGCTCTACTGCAACATGGGCATTGCATCCATGCATCTGGAGCAGTATGGCCCTGCCCAGATGTATATGAATAAATCTCTCACCTTCTCATCCATGCCGGATTGCCTGATCAACATGGCCAAACTCCAGCTTAAGCTTGGAAACCCAGGCATGGTCATACGACTGATGGATGAACTGGCCAGAACCCGACCACGCCATCGAAAGCTTCATCTGATGAGAGCCAGAGCCTATCTCGCTGTTGGCCAAATAGCAGCAGCTCGCATGGAACTACTTCAGGAGCTTGCTCTCTTTCCTCAAAATATAGAAGCCAAAAGTCTGTTAAAAATAGTTCATAAATCAAATTTAAGTAAATAAACCCCTCACTCAGTAACCAGTGCTTTTTACTTGGTTTTTATTTATTCATAATCCCTTTATCATTGCGCCTGATTTTGAGCGGATACCTAAGCAGAATAGTAGGTTGCAACTGTTTTTATTTCACGTCAAAATAACCCTTTGTTTTGTCAAGTATAGGATTTAGCGTTAAATGCCAAGCAAGTTTTTACACCTAAATATCATTCTTTGCTATTCCCTATGAATGATTCAAACTACATCAGTACAAATAACCACTACAGTGAAACCAATCTCCGCATGAAAACCAAACAGACCGCACGGGACATTACCGCTGCACTATTCCTGCTGATTGCCTTCGTCGCTTTTTTTATCCCTGCCACAGCATTGGCAGTAGATGATGAAAACTGTCTCATGTGCCACAAATACGCTGGCTTGGGGCGATATGCCAAAAGTGAAGAGCAGAAGGCTGTTAAGCGCATTTTTTACGTCAATGAAGAGCTCTTCAAGGCCTCCTACCACGGCAAGCTCAGATGCAAAAGCTGCCATAGCGGTGTCGAGGAGATCCCTCATACCGATGTCAAAAGCGTGGACTGCGCCACTGACTGTCATCTAAACGATCCATCCACTGGACGGGATTTCTCACACAAACCAATCGTAGATGACTTAAGAAAGAGCGCCCACGGCCCAGATGGAGCAAAAAATTCTGACGACATCAAAGATCTGCCCAAATGTAAGGATTGCCACAGCAACAAGCCTTACCAGATCAGTGTTGATAAAGAATTGAAATCCATGCAGTTCATCAAGGTCTGCCTGGAATGCCATGAGTCAGAAGAGTGGACTAATCGCTTCTATAAACACATGTTCTACCGGGCCCAAACCCGCAGACCATCTAAGCAGGTTGTCGCCCTATGCAGTAGATGCCATGCCGACAAAGAGAAGATGGAGCGACATGACCTGGATGTAGTTGTTGGCTTTAAAGACACCTTCCATGGCAAGGCTATCGTCTATGGTGACGAGGATGTCGCCAACTGCCTAAACTGCCATGCGCCTTATCAGCTGGGATTTTCACCTCATCGGATAACCTCTCGCACAGAGAACTCCTCACCTGTCCATCCTGACAACAAGCTGGAAAACTGCCAGCAATCAGGCTGCCACGCAGGTGCACAAGAGGCCTTTGCCAGTAAAGGTAAAGCACATCCATCCAACGTCGTGGTTGAACGTGTAGATGAAGATGGCGTAACCATCTCTCAGGAGGAACAGGAGTTTCAGCGCTGGGTTCTCGATATAATTGCACTGTTCTATAAAATCTTGATCATCGCCGTAGTTGGAGGATTGGGATTCCACCGCTTGGCCGATCTTTACGCCACACACAGAGAGCGCAAAATTGCTCTCAGAGCTGCAAAATTGGGGAGGCATTCATCATGAGCCACGGCAAAAATGAAAGAATGTTTGTTAGGCTCACCAAGAGCCAACGTATACAACACGTCATACTCTTCGTCTCCACTGGTCTGCTGATCCTGACGGGATTCATGCTGATGGGCGAACGTTGGGTCATCGATATGTTTGGCAGTGCAGGTAATGACATCTTCTACTGGCGCGGCATTGTGCATCGGGTAGCGGGGGTTGCTGTGACATTGGTCTGTCTCTACCACCTGGGCTATGTTGTTGTGCAGGAAGAGGGGCGCAGCTGGATCAAAGATATGCTGCCATGTATGAGTGATGCTACCTTTGCAGTACAAAATGTCAGCTATATGCTGGGTTTCAGAGAGGCTCGGCCAAAAATGGAGCGTTTCACCTATCTGGAGAAAGTAGAGTACTTCTCTGTCTACTTTGGCATGTTCATCGTGATAGTAACCGGCACCATGATGTGGACTGAGCAATACTGGCCAAAATTCTGGCTTGATGTGGCAGATGCCTTCCATCTGGGCGAGGCCACTTTGGCTGCACTTGCCATCATTATTGGGCATATCTTTTCAGTACATTACAACCCTCATGTCTACCCTATGAACAAAGCATTTATTGACGGTAAGATCTCAGAAAGCATGATGAAAGAAGAGCATGGGCTCTGGTATGAACGCGAGCTGGAACGACTAGCCGCAGAAGAGGCAGAAGCCACATCAGAGGGGACTAGCAACAATGCATAATCATCACACCGATATGCACCCTTTTAAACGGTTGCTGGTAGACATCCTGATGGCAGGTATATTCATCTCGCTTGCCGCCTTTGCACTCTGGTTGCTTTGGATCACCTTCTTCCGTGCCACCTTTGATACCGGCTTGGTTACGTTCACCGACCAGACAGAACTGGAACGCATTGCCACCGGTGCTGGCGTCTCAACCGAGCATTTTCATAATGTTGACCAAGCTGTATTAGAAGGCGCTGAATCTCTCTCACTCTGCCTGAAGTGCCACGGCAACTATCCTCACTCAAAGGCACCTGATGTGCGGGCTTTTCTTAATGCGCACGCCTTTTTTACCGCCTGTGAGGCCTGCCACATCAGACCAATGGACGGTAGCAATATCGCCTATAAATGGCTGAACAAGAAAAGCGGCATGGAGCTAAGCAAGCTTGAGGGTAAACCAGGTAGTTATGGTGCCATGATTGTACCCATCGCGGTTAATGAAGAAGGCATCGGCCGACGGCTGGATGAATCTGCCGATCGGCAGTTCATTGAAGAGTATCTCGGCTTACGATCAACCTTCAATGCTGACCAACAGGCGGAGGCAAAAGTTCGTATCCATAAAGAGATCTCACAAAAACCCATCTTCTGTGATGAGTGCCATACAAAGGATGGTATTCTGGACTTCAGATCACTTCTCTACTCACCCGTTATTGCAAACCGCTTGGAGACTGGCGAAGTGGCGAGTATGATCACCAAGTACAGCGAGTTCTATCTGCCAACAATGTTTGACCCAGCCTCGAAAGTCAGAGGCCGCAGAAACAGACCGCAGGAATAGCAACAATCCTAGGGGAAACCATCATTTAGATGGTTTCCCCTGTTGCTAAAATTAACATCCCTATTCGTACCGATGTAATCCTATTCCTAGGACAATTGGGCAGAAAAGACATTTGGCTAAAATAAGGCATGGCGGTGTGAACGCACTATTGGCAACTAAACCTAATAAGTGGCTATTGCCGCTCCTGCTGACAATAGCATTTCCTATTGTCGGAATAGCCGAAGAGCCAGACCCCTGGCCCATGTTTCTCCACAACCCACAGCACAACGCCCAATCGACCTCCACCCTGGCACCACCACTTGAGCCACTCTGGGAGTTTGATGCAGGAGACCTCATCTACGCCTCACCGGCGATTGCCGCCGGAAAGGTTTTCATTGGCTCACTCTCAGGTATCTTCTACGCCGTAGATCAACAGACCGGTGAGCCAGTCTGGAACTTTGAAACCACTGATGAGATCACCTCCTCTGCAACCGTCAGCAACGGTAAAGTCTATTTTGGTGGCAAAGATGGCACGCTCTATTGTCTGGATGCCACCGATGGCAAGCTGATCTGGGAGTATAAAACCCAGGGCAAGATTGTCAGCTCTCCCACCCTGGTGGACAGCATCGTCTATTTTGGCTCTAACGATATGAGCATCTACGCTGTAAAGGCAGATGATGGCAGTTTTATCTGGTCGACCCCCTTGGCTAAAAAAGCCTCCAGCGGGCGCGGTATCTATGCCTCACCAGCAGTAGGGCATGGGTTGGTCTATATAGCCCGCAAAGGTTTTAAGGTCTATGCGTTGGATGCCAAAGATGGCCACATCGTGTGGGAGTTCAAAACCCACTCAGCCAACTATTCCTCACCTGTACTTCAGGGTGACACCCTCTACGTCGGCAGCTATGACCGCAACCTCTACGCACTGGATGCAAAGACGGGCAAAACCCGCTGGCAAGCCACGCTAGACGAGTGGGTCTACGCCTCACCCACCCCCTTTCAAGGCGGCATCATGGTGGCCACCAAAGAGGGCATCGTCACCGCATTCAACAGCACAGATGGCAAACAGCGCTGGTCGCATAATCTCCGCGCCCCCATCAGCGCCACCCCAGCCGTCACCCAAAATGGCATCGCCTTTATTGCCAATGAGTATGGTGAGCTAACGGCGATTAGTACAAAGAACGGGCAGCCCATCTGGCAGGAAACACTGCCCGATGATGGCTTTCACTCCTCCCCCGCTATCGTGGGTGACCGGCTCTATATCGGGACTATGAATGGCTATTTGATGGCTTGGGGGAAAAGGTAATAACGCTATGAAAGGCAATTTAATGCAACAATTTATAATAACCCTTTTTCTCTCCCTGCTATTTTCACCCGCTATTGCCAGTGAAAACCTGAATATCTATCCACACTGGTCAAAAACACAGGATAAGTGCCTGGAGTGTCATGAACAAATACCCGAGCGCGGAGGAAGAACAGCGCTTCGCTTTAATGGCGACATCAACATACTGTGCAACCGCTGCCATGCCACAATTTCAAAGGATAAATACATTCATGCAACCGGCATGGTTCCACCTCGAACCATGATGGATAAGATGCCGGAACAGTTTCTTGGCGGGCTTAACGCTGATAACCAAATCACCTGTGCCGTCTGCCATGAGATGACTTACCAATGCTTAAGCAAAGAATTTTACCGTAAAAAAGAGAACCGTCTCTTTCATCGTGGCGCTCCCTATAAAAACCGGACGGATCTCTGCTACAACTGCCACGACAGATCCAAGTACAAAAAGCTCAACCCACACAATCAGATCAATGATGAAGGTGAACTTAAGGAAGATATCTGCACATACTGCCATGACATCACGCCTGACAGAAAACATGTAAAAAGCATTGCAGATGTTACTTTTAATCAGGATCGTTTTGATCAACTCTGCCTGCGCTGCCACACCGATGATGCCTACGCCGTAGGTTGTGTCATGGGCTATGAAGATGACGGGGAGCCGATCTACCACGCAAAGGCACCTGATGCGAAGATGGCCAATAAGATCATCGCCTCCGAGAAGGATGTCATCCTGCCTCTGGAGATTCTTACCGGCAATGTTTTCTGTGGCACCTGCCACAACCCTCATGAGCTGGGAGTTCAAATCAGCGATCGCGCTGACGCAGGTGCCGACTCACACAAACGTCTTCGCATCAGCAAAAATAACGCGGGCATTTGCCGCGGTTGCCACGATACAAAAGATATAAAGAAATTTCAGCTGCCCTAATTAGCCGACTCAATATGACAAAACAGATGTTACCCATCAGACCGCACACGGCGCTCTCGTTCATACTGGCCAGCCTGCTGCTCTTCACCCAACAGATCAGCGCCGCCCCCAGCAGTGACCTGCTGCTGGCGGAACCCGTCAGAGTCATCGAAGGCGGTGTCAAACTCGGTCTGCGCCATCCCAGCAATGTGGCCATGACCTCCGATAACCGCATCCTGGTACTGGACGGTGTCTCCAACCGTGTCGTCGCCTACAGCTATGAGGGCAAATTTCTCAGCAGCTTTGGCAAAGGCGGCACCGGTGAAGCTGAACTCAGCTACCCTCTGGGCATGTGCCTGGATGCCCAAG
>Ga0316190_10000099_pt1 | contig 51374 bp, 41 predicted proteins | sample Eddworburrow2_MG_FD_204929 | JGI IMG/M metagenome (GOLD analysis project Ga0316190, IMG submission 204929) | Coastal sediment microbial communities from Maine, United States - Eddy worm burrow 2 | ecosystem: Environmental > Aquatic > Marine > Coastal > Sediment | place: USA: Maine | collected...
ACAGTGTCCTGCCAGAAAGACAAGACACATTCTTTTCTACTCGTTAGTCCGCAGACTGTTGCCACTGGTGATTAACAGAGTAACTTTTACAGCCGCCCTCTTCCCAGCATAACGACGATCATTCCCTGTTGACTGATGGAGGTCACTGCCTATGTTTCGTCCAGACCAGATATACTACGTTAAAAGATTTAGCACATTGGACATACATATTCACTAGAAAAGCAGCAGTTAGCGCCGGAACAGACCCATTATCCTAGACAAATTAATTCAAGTCAGCTCCCCCATTCGCTCTAATTAAAATAGGCTATTATTTTTGAAACAAGAAACAGCAGTGCTGCAAATATTATGGTGTATATAGCCGCAGAGTATAGTGTGTACCACACTCCAATAGAATCTGCGAAATTATTACGCTCTAGCCATATTTGAGTGGCTACAGATAGTAAAAATACAATCAGTATTATTATACCCCAATATTTAGCAGCCACAGCTATCTCCTATTTAACTAATAACACTTTAAGGGTTCAGTCTATTACGTGAACGATTGCGCCCTCTAATATTGTTGGGATTTGGTGGTGGTATTGTTGGCGGCAAATATGGTGGATTAGCAGCATCAGCAGGCCAATTTGGCCAGCCACCTTGTTTCTTTAGCCCGCAGGCAAATAGAGCATTTGATGCACATTGACAACAGTTGAATTCAATAAAATCATAATCCTTTCCATTACACTGATTCATCTTTTTCCGTACACAGGCATCATTCATAGATCCTGTCGTAGGTGAAAATTTTCCACCACCTGGATTTGGATCGGAGTGAACACCTTTGTTATCAAAACTCAACGTATCGCTATTATTTCCATTAAATCGGAGAAAACAGTGGCGAGCATATGGCACTGAGGCTGGGAAAAACTTTCGTACTCCAACTTCGACATCAAGTCCATTTCTATCTATGAATTTTACCGGATTCGCCGTGGCATATCCGTACGTATTCAGCCCACCAAGAAGTCCTATCGGATCACTAGTAATGTATCGTCCCGTCGTTGGATCATAGACCCGGAAGTAGTTGTTATGCAGCTCGGTCTCCTGGTCGTAATATTGACCAGGAAAACGAATATTCAACGACTGACTGCTGGCTGCATTGATTTCTGCTTTCCCAAACGGGGCATAGTTAGCCTGCCAAACCATACTCCCGGTCTCATCCGTCATTACCTGTGGTGTACCCAGGTGATCATTATGGACATACGACACCGTTGTGGTAACGCTACCTGCACTTCCCCCTACCCTTACAAACCTGATTGCGTCAGCCGATGTACCACCACTGGAGTCACTGACTTCGACATACTCGCCGCCTGCGCCATCGAATGAGTAGTTACCCAGCAGCTGCCAGTTACCACCACCTGTTGTCTGATTCACGTTCACGAGATCTGACTGTGAACCATACATGATCGTGTATGGCACACTATTGCTGTTTTTCGGGTTGCGGACGTACCAGACATAGACATCGTAGTCACCCGCTTCAAGAACCGGTGTCCAGCGAACACTGTTACCGCTATTACCGGGTGAAAAGAGATAGTCTGTGCCATGGTCCTTGTTACTGCTCTTGCTGGTCCAGCCTGCTTGCGGGAGGCCATTATCGACAACCACCTCTTCACCACCAGCGTTCTCTGCCATGGTGTAATCAAGTACTGCCAGCAGCTGATTATTAAGATAGACATAGTCCCTTGTCACCACTCCCGCATCATCCATTTCAGCCATTAACTTACCATCGGTACCGTAAATAAACTGTGATAAGGTACCGTTTACATCTTTGCTGACACGCTCACCCAGGCCGTTGTAGGAATAGGTACCCAGCAGCTTATCGACAACTCGAGGTGGTTTGTTTTTACCCTTTACCGGTGTTACTGACCGGTCAATTGCTGTTACCAGCCTATTGTGGCTATTGTAGGTATAGAGCCTGCCCGCACCGCCGACATCGAGACGTGAAACGGTATTGCCATTGCCATCCAGCGCGTATTGCCAGTCGTTCTCAGCAGCAAGCCGGTTGCTTTGTGGCACATAATCATACGCTGTGACCGCCCCATCACTCAGGCTAAGTCGGTTGCCATTAAGATCATACCCGTAGTCTCTGCTACCAAACAGACCGGTCGCAACATCCAGTCTGTCCAGGGCATCATAGATGTAATTACTGCTGCCCGAAGATCCGTCGATCCGGGTCGACAGGTTACCGTTACCATCGTACTCTGCATAAGCAAGATCCAGCGCCCCGGACACTGACTGATCCGTTAGACGATACGCGGTGTCCACCTGTTGGTTTAGCGTGGCCCCGTTTCCATAGCGCAGCGATTCGATGCCGCCAAACGGCTGATAGTGGATCTGCTCTGCCAGCACTGTATCCATTCCATTACCTGTCAGAACGACCCGGCTCAACTGACCGGCCATGTCATAGCTGTAATTCACTACTGAACCGGACGGATAGCTCATTGTGCGAATGCGGTTTGCTGCATCATAGTCATAAACCATAGTCTGAGTGGCCGTCGTATTACCAAAAGCATCATATGAGTAGGCCACAACACTTGCGCCCAATGAAACAGCACACAGACTCCCGATACCATTGGTACAATTGTCGTAGCTGTACGCAATATCGTCCATTGTTCCCGGCGCATCCAGCACCATCAGGCGGCTCAGGCTGTCATAGGTGTAGCTGAACAACTGCCCTTTTGCATCCAGCTTCGTGACCAGATTTCCAGCCTCATCGTAACCATGGCGGGTCACCCCGGTATCAGGACTCGCTGTCTCCAACAGATTCCCAAGGTCATCGTACACATAGGTTGTTACTCCGCCAATCGGATCCATCACCGCTGTCAGCCGACCGGCCACATCATGATTGTAGTCTGTGCTGACATTCAGACCACCCAGGTCCCGGGTACGACCCAGCAACCGTTTCAGCACATCATAGCTAAATGCCGTTATGCTACCCTCGCCGTCGGTTTGCTGGTACAGGAGCCCGTCCGGTGCATAGTCTGTGTCTACCTGCTCATTCTCCTGACTGCGAATATCTGGCCGATTGTAGGCGTCAAATGTCCGGGTCAGTGTCTTTCCGAGAACCCCGGCACTGTCATAGATGTTCTCGCCGGTACGGTTGCCCTCACTATCCAGAAGATAGTCAATGCGATTGCCCAAACCATCGCTGATCCTGATCAGACGACGCGCGGCATCATAGCCAAATACCACCGTGACGGCATCCGGCGTTCCGTACGCGCTGGTAATACGTTCCACCTCACCCGTTTCCAGATAGCTCCAGCGGGTTACCTGAATACTGGATGGACCGCTATTAGTCATAGTCTCCAAACGATCTGAACCCGGGTAGTAGCGATAGGAGATTTGCAGACCATTGGGCCGGTTCTCGGACATGATTCTTCCACTTGCGGTGTACTGGAGATTACTGCGGATGAGTGTGCCAGCAGCATTCTCGATCTCGCGCAAGCGGGCGCGGCTACTGCCTTCGACGGGATCATCAGGGTAATAACGATAGAGTGTAATATCATTGATATCAGTACGCGGACCATCGATCAGACTCAGCTGATGCAGGGGGCCATTGTATTGCCAGGATGTCGTCCGGTTGACCGGCACACCCCCGGGCGTGAAGCCTGTGATTGTCTCGGAGGTACGATTACCAAAGTCATCATAGGCATAGGTCGTCACCTTGCTTGCGTCGGAAAAGACCGACGGCTCGATAATAGTCTGAATTTTCCTGAAATAACGGGAATCGTAAGTGTAGTCAGTGCGTCGCTCTTCTGTTGTGCCCCTGGCCTCAATTATGTAGCCCGGATTGCCGTTGGTGTCGTAATTGCCGTACTCTGTTATGACGTTGTTGTCAGTTTTCTGGAATACGTTCGTGCTGGACGGATGGTAGGTAAAGGTGGTAACACCACCATTTGAACAGGTAGAACAACCGGGTCCAGAAATACTGATTGGCAAGGCCTTGCCATTAATATGGATGGTTTGATATAGGGTATTCTCTCCCTTGCTGTTCGTAACCGTCCTTTGTGACAGGTTATCGCCAATATGATTTTCACCATGGTAATTCACTGCAACCGTTTCTACAGGGTTTACACTGCTGCCGTGAAAACTTTTTATCGCGTTACCTTTTACATTCTGTGTGTCCGAGTATTCGAATGTTGCGTAACGGATGTTTCTCTCATCTTTTATGCCAGTCAGTGCATGCCTGTATATAGTATTTTCATAGTAGTACCGCCTGACCGGATTATCGCTATCTATTGCCGGAGTACCATCAGGGGATATCACAAACTCAAGATTTAAAACATTGTCATAGGTGAATCTCCATATACGACCGGGCTGCCCACCCCCTGCATCAACAGTTACCGAGTCAATTAAATTATCCGTATCACCCGGATCTTCATAATACATAAGTGCCTCGCCTGAACTGCTACGAACTTCTTCAAGTAGCCCCGTACCACTATAACCGAGAACAAGAATCGTGCCGTCAACATATTCGATTGACTGTAACTGACCAGCGAGGTTGTAGGTTTCAGTCTCATCGTCAGTAGAGACATAGGTCCACCCGGATGGTGTCTCTATGAGTGTTTCTTTGGTGTCTGTGTTGCTCTGCCAACTGCCGTCTGTTTGCTTGATGTAGTGGTAATCCAGGCCGTCTTCTCGTCTCACGCTGACAAGCTCCGGTGCACTGCTGTGATAGTAGATTCTTCTTTCGAAAGTACTCGTCCAGTTAGAACCAAACAGACCTGGACTGCCGCCTCTCACGTAATTATTGTAATGACGCTCCAGCCTCAGGTGGCCCTTCCGTGTGTCTATAAAGTCAATTTCGACCTGATGCTTGTTACCCGTACCGATTGAAATCGGGTTGCCTGCACAAAGTTCATCTGAGTCTTCAATCGGATTCTGCAATTGACAGAAGAACCGGTCTGGCGATTCGTTGTTAATTCTTAATCCATATCCCCTTGGGCAATACTCGTATGATTCTCTCTCCATACCCCATTCCTCTGGATACCAACCCCCACCGGGACATGAATTTACATCGCTTGCAACCTGGGTCAGAAAATTAAACTTCGCCCACTGCCCAATAAATGGAATGGCATTCTGATTCGGTATATTGTAGGTATCCCTGGGCGCGCAGGCAGGGATGGCAACCCTCCTGCCTGCTAACGGGTCTGCAGGATAATCCGGATCATTACCCAGATATTGACTGTCACATATACGACCTTCACTGGTACGCCAATTCTTATACACCTGGGCAATTGATTCTTGCGATTCATAACAACCCCAGGTCACGCTAGTGTAGTACCACGGTGTTTTCAAAGTCTCCGGCAAATCGCCAGGACCTGGGTTGGCGCGAAGATACGCAGCGTTTGCCGACGAAGCAAAGAGTGCGCACGTGAGTAATAGCAGGTGTAATGGGTGTCGCGTACGCTCCATATTCACATCCATGTATTGTCTCCCCGAGCTGGTTAATTCCATTAACCAGGTACGTTTGTGAAAGAAAGAGTGAATGCGACTTTATCGAAACGACGATTTTCTTCAAGCGGGGGATCATGAATAGTCAACAGTCAAGACCAGCGGAATTATCAATACCTGTTTCTGTGACCAAACAATAACTACCAGTGATTCAAAAAGATAAGAATGCCTGCCGTGATCAGCAGACGGTTCACCGTAAGCGGTATCCTACACGAGATTAGTCCAGGTCCTGCAGAACAATAATCCACACGCACAAAAAAGGGGCCTCACGGCCCCTTTTTTACAACAGATAAGCAACTGCGATCAGGCCGAAGCCTCTTCTACACTTACCGCCTTCATGCTGAGGCGAATACGACCCTGCTTGTCGACTTCCAGCACCTTCACCTTGACGATATCACCTTCCGACAATTTGTCGCTGACGTTCTGCACACGCTCTTCACAAATCTGCGAAATGTGTACCAGACCATCCTTGCCCGGCAGGATCGTGACAAAGGCACCAAAGTCCATCAGCTTGGCTACCTTGCCATCATAGATGGTACCGACCTCAACGTCCGCCGTGATCTGTTCGATGCGACGGCGGGCTTCGTTACCTGCATCCAGATCGACAGAGGCAATCTTGATGGTGCCGGTATCATCGATATCGATATTCGCACCCGTTTCATCCTGTATGGAGCGGATCGTTGCACCACCCTTGCCGATGACGTCGCGGATCTTGTCCGGATTGATCTTTATGGTGATGTAACGTGGTGCGAATTCTGAGACATCTTCACGCGAGGCATCGATTGCCTTGTTCATTTCACCAAGGATATGCAGGCGCCCGTGATTGGCCTGTGCCAGTGCCTTCTCCATAATCTCATTGGTGATGCCCTGGATCTTGATATCCATCTGCAGTGCAGTAATACCCTTCGTGGTACCCGCCACTTTGAAGTCCATATCGCCGAGATGATCCTCGTCACCGAGAATGTCAGTCAGTACAGCGTAGTCATCCGCTTCCTTGATCAGGCCCATGGCAACACCCGCTACGGCACCGCTGATCGGCACACCGGCATCCATCATCGACAGGCTGCTGCCGCAGACACTGGCCATGGAACTGGAGCCGTTGGACTCGGTAATCTCGGAGACAATACGAATGGTATAGGGGAATTCCTCGTTGTTCGGCATAACGGCACTGACACCACGCTTGGCCAGTTTGCCATGTCCGACTTCACGGCGCTTGGTACCACCAACACGGCCGGTTTCACCGACACAGTAAGGCGGAAAATTGTAGTGCAGCATGAACTGTTCTTTATAGTTGCCCGCCAGGGTATCGATCAGCTGTGCATCACGTTCAGTACCCAGCGTGGTCACAACCAGCGCCTGCGTCTCGCCACGGGTAAACAGAGCCGAGCCATGTGCGCGTGGCAGTACGCCGGTACGGATAGTAATCGGACGCACTGTGCTGGTGTTGCGGCCGTCAATACGGGCTTCACCGGCGAGGATACGACTGCGGACAGTTTTCTTCTCAAGTTTGCCAATAGCGCCCTTGACTGCGTCACTGGAGAAACCGTCAGTGTTCTCATCGGCTACCTTGTCGACGATTTCCTCGCGAACCTTGCTCAGCAGCGTGTAACGGTCCTGCTTGTCGGCAACCTTGTAGGTCGCTGCGATGGCTTCCCCGCCTTCCTTCTCAACGGCATCCAGTAGCGCAGTATTTTCTACCGGCGCGATCCATTCCATGGCCGGCGTATTCACTTCGGCAGCCAGTTCCTTGATGGCATTGATCACCACCTGCTGCTGCTCATGCCCAAAGACAACGGAACCGAGCATGACCTCTTCCGAAAGCTCCTTTGCCTCGGACTCGACCATCAACACGGCACTTTCAGTACCGGCAACTACCAGGTCCAGCTGCGATGATTCCATCTGCTCGGTGGTCGGGTTGAGCACATAGTTGCCATCAACATAACCGACGCGGGCTGCACCCACCGGGCCACTGAATGGCAATCCGGAGATGGACATCGCGGCAGAGGCGCCTATCAACGCCGGAATATCGGGATTGATTTGCGGGTCATAGGAAATGACAGTGAGAATCACCTGTACTTCGTGTGTAAAACCTTTCGGGAACAGCGGGCGTAGCGGGCGGTCGACCAGGCGACACAGCAGGGTTTCTGCTTCGCTGGGACGTCCTTCGCGGCGAAAAAAGTTACCGGGTATCTGGCCGGCTGCATAACCCTTTTCCTGGTAATCAACCGTCATCGGGAAAAAGTCGCGTCCTACCATTGGCTTCTTGTCACCGACAACCGTGGCAAGCACTTGTGTGTCACCCATGCTGACGATGACTGCACTGCACTGGCGGGCGATTTCCCCGGTTTCTAGCGTGACCGTCTGGTCACCGTATTGAAAGGTTTTCTTGATAGCACTCACAGGCGTATTCCCTTGATTGAATAAGGTGGTTGATCAGGCGGGTAAAGACAGGGTGGTTCTAGCGACGCAGGCCAAGTTTACTGATGAGATCCTGATAGCGTTTACTGTCCTTGCCCTTCAGGTAGTCCAGTAATTTGCGACGCTTGTTTACCATGCGCAGCAGACCCTGACGTGAATGGTGATCACCCTTGTGTGTACCAAAGTGATCGGTCAAACCCGTAATATTGGCGGTCAACAATGCAACCTGTACTTCTGGCGAACCGGTATCGGCATCACCTCTCTGGTGATCACTGACGATTTGCCCTTTTTGTTCGGCACTCAAAGCCATCTAAAAACTCCCGGAATTTACTTAAAATCTCTTCGAATTGAGCGAGCTGCGTATTCTAACCGCGCTACCCGCCAGCCACAAGCATCTCGTAGGGGTATCAGCTGGCAACCATCAGACGTCGTGGCGCCACCCGCCCGTCATCCAGGATCTCGCCCATGCCCAGAAAGCGTGATTCACCCTCATAGAGGCGCACCCAGCCGGTTGTCGGGGCCTTCGGTACCAGCACCGGCTGGCCCTGGCGCAGATAAAAGGCCGCATCGCCCGTCAGGCGGACGTCCGGCCACTGTGTCAGGCCGCTTTCCATCGGCAACAACAGCTGGTCCAGCGCGTAATGCCCTTCACTGGCAACAGCTTCCAGCGTATTCATGTCCACCATCCCTGAATCGCCAAAGGGACCGACACCGACCCGGCGCAGGCCGGCCACATGTGCGCCGCAACCCAGACGTTCACCGATATCCTCCACCAGGGTACGGACATAGGTGCCTTTCGAGCAATGCACCCGAATCTCCGCCAGTGGCGCCGCAAAATTCACCAGTTCCAGCTCGAATATTGTCACCTGGCGTGCCTCGCGCTCCACTTCAATGCCCTGGCGGGCGAGTTTGTAGAGACGCTCCCCCTTATGCTTCAGGGCCGAGTACATTGGTGGTATCTGCTCGATTTCCCCGACAAAGTCACTGAGCACCTCGCGCAGCTGTTTCTCGGAGAGGCCATCGACAGAGCGCTGCTCAATCACTTCACCTTCTGCGTCACCTGTTGACGTGCGCTCCCCGAACCGGCAGGTCACGTGGTAATCCTTGTCGGCATCCAGTAAAAAACCGGACACCTTGGTTGCCTCACCAAAACACAACGGCAATAAACCGGTTGCCAGCGGATCCAGGCTGCCGGTGTGGCCGGCCTTGCGTGCTGCATATAGTTTCTTCACAACTTGCAGCGCTGCGTTTGATGTCAAGCCGGCGGGCTTGTCCAGCAAAAGAATGCCGTTCACACGGCGCAAGTTTGGATTATGTCGACGTCGACCCATGATTAACTGACCACCTCAAAAGATTTTTCACACCTATTCATCATCTTCCTCATCACCGGTATTATGCTTGTCGCTGGCAATCGCCTCGTTAATCAGCGCCCCCAGACGTGCGCCCTCTTCCAGTGAACGATCAAGATAAAACCGCAGTTCCGGTATCACCCTGATGTGCATCAGTTTGCCCAGTTTATGCCGCAGGAATCCGGATGCATGATTGAGTACTGTGACCGACTCGCTGGACTGCTTTTCGTTACCCAGTACCGACACGTGCACTTTCGCATGACTGAGGTCACGGGACACCTGTACTGCCGAGACACTGACCATCCCCAGACGCGGGTCCTTAATCTCATCACGTATCAGCGCAGCCAGCTCACGCTGGATCTGCTCCCCAACACGGCGGGTTCTTGGGAATTCTCTTGGCATATCACCTGGACATCAACAAACAAACCCTTCCGCAACAAGGAGAACACGGGTATTGAATGTCTGTTTATTGAAGAATATCGCTACAGCGAGCGGACCACCTCGATACGTTCAAACACCTCGATCTGGTCTCCGGCCGCGACACTGTAGTTCTTCACACCAATACCGCATTCGGTACCGGCCTTGACCTCGTTAACGTCATCCTTGAAGCGCCGTAATGATTCAAGCTCGCCTTCAAATACGACGACGTTATCGCGTAGTACACGTATAGGTGAACTGCGACGCACGGTACCCTCGGTGACAATACTGCCGGCAATATCGCCAAGCTTGCGAGAACGAAATACTTCCTTGACGGTTGCCAGGCCAATAATCTGTTCACGCATTTCCGGCGCCATCAGACCACTGGCTGCCGCCTTGACATCATCAATGGCGTTGTAAATTACGCTGTAGTACTTGAGATCAATGTTATTTTCTTCAATCAGTTGTTTTGAAGAAGCGTCGGCACGCACATTAAACCCGATAATAATGGCATTTGATGCCACCGCGAGGTTAACGTCAGATTCATTAATGCCACCCACACCACTGGAGACAACCTTGACCTTCACGCCCTCTTCATCAGCCGTCAGGCGAGTCAGCGCATCACTCAATGCTTCCGCACTACCCTGCACATCCGCCTTCAGTACGATATGAACAGTCGGTGTCTGACCATCACGCACAGATGAGAAAACATCTTCCAGCCGTGCCTGCTGCTGTTGCGCCAGGCGCTGGTCGCGGGATTTCTCAAGACGTAACTGCGCCAGTTCACGTGCTTTGCGCTCATCAGATACCACGATGACATCATCGCCGGCATTCGGCACTGCAGACAGACCCAGCACCTGTACCGGGATCGACGGACCCGCCTCGGTCACCTGCCTGCCGTTTTCATCAAACATGGCACGAACACGGCCATACTCGGTTCCAGTGAGTAACAGATCGCCTTTCTTGAGTACACCATTTTGCACCAGCACGGTGGCGACAGGCCCCCGTCCCTTGTCGAGACTGGACTCGACCACGATACCGGTAGCCGGACAATCGTGGACGGCGGTCAGTTCCAGCAGTTCGGCCTGCAGCAAGACGGCATCCAGCAGTTCATCAACACCTTCACCGGTTTTTGCAGACACCGGCAGGAACATGGTGTCACCGCCCCAGTCTTCAGGAATCACTTCCAGTGCAGACATTTCATTCTTGACGCGTTCCGGATCGGCTTCCGGCCGATCAATTTTGTTGACTGCAATTATCAACGGCACTTCAGCGGCCCTGGCATGCTTAACCGCTTCCTGTGTTTGCGGTTTAACGCCATCGTCAGCCGCAACCACCAGAATGACGATATCCGTTACCCCGGCGCCACGTGCACGCATCGCGGTAAACGCGGCATGCCCCGGTGTATCCAGGAAACTGATCATGCCCTTACCGGTTTCTACGTGATAAGCACCAATATGCTGGGTGATCCCACCTGCCTCGCTGTCGGCCACTTTCGTACGACGGATAAAATCCAGCAAGGATGTCTTGCCGTGATCGACATGTCCCATAATGGTAACCACGGGCGGACGGGGCAGTTTTTTACCCTTGATTTCCTGTACCTGCTGCTTGAGTTCTTCTTCGAGCGCATTTTCCTGTTCAGGTTTTGCAATGTGGCCCATTTCTTCAACAACCAGTGTTGCCGTATCCTGATCGAGGACCTGGTTAATGGTTGCCATCACACCCATCTGCATGAGGACCTTGATGATCTCTGCCGCCTTGACGGACATTTTCCGCGCCAGTTCGGAAACTGGAATATTGTCAGGAATGGTAACTTCATGAACAACCGTTGCCGTTGGCCGTTCAAAACCATGTTCGCCTGCTGACTCAATGGTCACACGACGGGTGGCTTTTGCCTTCTTCTTGCGGCGGCCACCCTTGCCAGCTGTCACATGCAGCTGTTTACGGCCATACTTGGTGTCCTTGCCAGCCGCATCCTTGCGAGACTTGCGATCAGTATCGGGTTTCTTGCGGCCTTCTTCTGACGCAGCAGCTTTCTCACGTGCCTCGGCAGCCGCCAGTGATTGTTGACGCACCTCTTCCTCGGCCTTCTTCCGGGCATCGCGCTCGGCCTGCAAACGCGATTCCTCGGCAGCACGCTCTTCTTCAAGCTTTTGCCGGGCTTCCTCGCGCTTCTTGTTGGCGGCCTCATCACGCGCAGCGGCTTCTGCCTCGACACGCGCCAGTTCTGCGGCCTCCTGATCCAGCCGCCCCTGCTCTTCAGCCATCAGATCAGCACGTTTCACATAGGTGCGCTTCTTGCGTACCTCGACCGAGACAGTCTTGCCTTCCGGCCGTGACCGTGCAGCACCTCTTCCAAGAGGACCACGTCCCGCCGGAACGGTGGCGCGCAATTCAGTCTGGGTTTTTCTTTTCAGCGTAACCTTACTGGCACCACCTGCGGACAAGGAACCGCGCCTGCCATGGCTCTGACGCAGAAAATCCAGTAACTGGGTTTTCTCACTGTCCGTGATGGTCGCATTTTCATCGCTGACCGAAAGGCCTGCTTCGCCCAACTGTACCAACAGCCGGTCGGTCGGAACGCCAACCACATCCGCAAATTGTTTTACCGTGACTTCTGTCATTGCCTGTCTCACACCTGCTAGTCAGTTGCCTCTTCAGCAAACCAGGGGGCCCGTGCTGTCATAATCAGCGCACCCGCCCGTTCCCTTTCCAAACCCTCGATATCCAGCAGCTCATCTACAGCCTGCTCCGCAAGATCTTCCATGGTAACAACACCACGACCGGCCAGTTCATAGGCCAGGTCCTTGTCCATGCCTTCCATTGCCAGCAAGTCTGCAGCGGGCTCTGCATCACCGATCTTTTCTTCCTTCATAATGGCCTGTGTCAGCAACACATCACGTGCACGGCCACGCAGTTCCTCAACAATACCTTCATCAAACTCTTCGATGGCCAGCAACTCACTGTTCGGCACGTAAACAACTTCTTCAATAGACGAGAAGCCCTCCTGCACCAGGATCGCAGCTATTTCTTCATCCACATCCAGCTGTTCGGTAAACAGCTTCTGCAATTCATGCGCCTCGGTCTCACTCTTTTCTTCCGCCTGTACTTCATCCATGACGTTCAGTGTCCAGCCGGTCAACTGGCTGGCAAGACGTATGTTCTGACCGCCGCGGCCAATGGCCTGCGACAACTGGTCTTCGCTAACAGCAATATCCATGGTGTGTGACTCTTCATCCACCACGATAGAGGCCACTTCGGCCGGCGACATGGCATTGATCACGAACTGTGCCGGGTTATCGTCCCAAAGAATAATGTCAACGCGTTCACCGGACAGCTCAGTGGATACCGTCTGTACACGCGAACCGCGCATACCGACACAGGCACCGACAGGATCAATGCGGGGATCATTGCTTTTCACAGCGATCTTGGCACGCAGGCCCGGATCACGGGCCGCCGCCAGGATATCAATCAGGTCTTGTCCAACTTCAGGCACTTCCAGCTTGAACAACTCGAGCAGGAACTCCGGCACCACGCGACTGACAAATAACTGTGGCCCACGCTGCTCGGCACTCACCTCGCGCAGATAACCACGCAAGCGATCACCTGGTCGCACGGCTTCCCGCGGAATCATTTCTTCGCGCAACACGATGGCCTCGGCGTTGCCGCCCAGGTCAAGATAGACGTTGCCACGCTCAACACGTTTGACGATACCGGTTATCAGTTCTCCGACGCGGTCCTGGTACGCCTCAACCACCATGGCGCGCTCGGCTTCACGCACCTTCTGTACAATGACCTGCTTGGCGGTCTGCGCACCGATACGTCCAAAATCCACGGATTCCATCGGCTCTTCAATGTAGTCGCCATGGTTCAGGTCCGGTTCCAGTTCACGCGCGGCTTCCAGGGTGTACTGGCGTGCCGGGAATTCATACCTCAGTACATCCTCATCATCCTCATCTGCCGCGGCAGCAAGCTTTTCATCAACCACCTGCCAGCGACGAAAAGTCTCGTACTCTCCGGTTTCCCGGTCGATGGCAACACGCGCATCGATATCGCCCAGCTGACGCTTGCGCGTCGCCGTTGCAAGTGCAATCTCAATGGCCTCGAAAATAATTCCCTTATCGATGCCCTTTTCATTGGATACCGCGTCCACGACCATCAGTATCTCTTTACTGTCCATTCAAGCAACCTCCAACGACATTCAGTATTCCGGCACCAGACGCGCCTGTTCAATCTGATCAAATGGAAGACTGATTTCCATATCGTCTTCGTTGATGACAACATTCTCTCCACGCATCCCGGCCAGACGACCCTTGAACCTGCGCTGCCCCTCAAGGGGGTATGCCAGCCGTACCTTCACCAGTTGTCCGGCAAAGCGATCAAAATCTTCCGGCCGGAACAACATGCGGTCCAGCCCGGGCGACGATACTTCCAGCGTGTATTGCCCGGGGATCGGATCCTCGACATCCAGCACACCGCTGACCTGGTAACTCACTTTCTGGCAGTCATCAGCAGATATGCCAGCTGCACTGTCTATATAAACCCGTAACAGACCACCGCCCTTGCCGCCGGTCTGGAATTCCACACCCACAAGCTCATAACCCAGCGAGCGAATTCCCGGTTCCAGCATGTCGCCAATATGTAACGGATCCTGCTTCATCCTGTTCTCTGGAAACAAAAAATGGGCCAAAGGCCCACTCCATAAACTCCGAAATTTTCCTTAATATAGACTATAACAAGCCCTATATTCTGCCTCTCGGTCTGACCGTGGACATCCTGTCCTGGCTACAAAAAAACCCCGAATAAGGGGGTCCAACCGGCGTCAGCGACAGACCACAAACACCGGAATGCGCGTATTTTACACGCATATCGGGTGGCGTCAATCGCCTTGTCCCGGGTGGGGACTAAAAAAGCCCGAACCGGAAAATCCGCTTCGGGCCTTTGATTTGGTAGCGGGGGTAGGATTTGAACCTACGACCTTCGGGTTATGAGCCCGACGAGCTGCCAGACTGCTCCACCCCGCATCAACGGCCGAGGAGTGTAGCGAGAGCACCGCAGTTTTACAACCCCGATACCGGTTTAAACGGGAAAATAAACCGTTAACTCACACATCACACTAGCTTAATTCAGATATTAGGTAATTACGCGACTGCACAGCGCCAGCAGGCCACCCGGAAAGATGCCCAGTGCCAGCACCAGCAAACCGTTCACACTGATTGCGATCTGCATATCAGGATTGGCGTTCAGTGGTTCGTCGCTTGTCGCCTTGTCGAAGTACATCAGCTTGATAACACGGATGTAGTAAAACGCACCAATGATGGAAAAGGCCACGGCGACAATGGCCAGCCATACCATGTTGACATCAATCACGGCCTGCAATACCGACAGCTTGGCATAGAAACCGACCGTCGGCGGCACCCCGGCCATGGAAAACATCAGGATCAGCATCATGAAGGCAAACCAGGGACTGCGATCGTTCAGGCCCTTGAAGTCATCCAGCTGATCCGCTTCAAAACCGGCCCGGCTGAGCATGATAATCATGGCAAAGCCGCCAATAGCCATGAGGGCATAGGTGATGGCATAGAACATCGCGGCGGAATAGCCTTGTTCGGTACCGGCCAGTATACCCAGCAACAGGAAACCGACATGCGAAATGGTTGAATAGGCCAGCATGCGTTTCATGCTGGTCTGGGCAATGGCAATCACATTACCCAGTGCCAGTGACAAAACAGAAAGAATCACCAGCATCCCCTGCCAGTCGACCGACAGGCTGCCCAGGGCTTCCACCAGCAGGCGCATGGTCATGGCAAACGCCGCAATCTTCGGTGCGCTGCCGATAAACAGCGTCACTGCCGTGGGGGCACCGTCGTAAACATCCGGTATCCACATATGAAAGGGTACGGCACCAAACTTGAATGCCAGCCCGACGACCATAAAGCTCAGACCGAATATCAGCACCATGCTGTTGTCACCCGGCGCGGCCAGGACGGTGGCAATCTCGCCAAGATCCAGTGACCCGGTGGCACCGTAGAGCATCGACATGCCATAGAGCAGCATGCCGGATGCCAGCGCACCCAGTACAAAGTATTTCATGGCGGCCTCGGAGCCCCGCGCAGAATCGCGGTCAGACGCCACCATGGCATACAGTGACAGGGACAGCAGTTCCAGTCCAAGGTAGATGGTCAGCAGGCTGTGCGCCGATATCATGACCATCATACCGAGCACGGCAAACAGGCCGAGCACGTAATACTCGCCACGCAGCCCCCCCTTCGAGGTATGAAAACCGCGCGCATAGGTGAATGCACCAAGAACAATCAGGAAAATACTGGTCTTCAACAATGCAGCCATCGGGTCATGTACAAAGGTGCCACCCAGTATTACCGCCGGGTCGGTATCGAGCATGTTCCAGCTGATGACGGCCGCAACCAGCAGCGTCAGCTGCGACAGTATGTAACTGATATGGCGTTGCCGTTCACCGACAAAGGCTTCGACCACCAGGATGATACAGGCCATCGTCAGCAGGAATATTTCCGGGCTCAGCAACAGAAAATCGGACATCGGGATATTCATGGTAAGCGCCTCAGGGCCTTACTGCGTTCAGCAGGGCCACACCGGTTTCCCCGGCTGGCAATTTCGATACGGAGACATGCGCCAGCAGGTTGTCCACGCTGGCATGCATGACATCAATCAGCGGTGCCGGCCACAGACCAAACAACAACACCACCACGGCAAGGCTGGCAAGGATCACAAACTCGCGGGCATTGACGTCTTCCAGTTGCCTGACGTTGTCATTGGCAATATCACCGAACACTACGCGCTTCACCATCCACAGACTGTAGGCGGCTCCCAGGATCAGGGTCGTCGCCGCGAGGAAGGCAAACCAGAAGTTGGCCTTGAAGCTTGCCAGAATCACCATGAACTCCCCGACGAAACCGGAGGTACCTGGCAGCCCCGAGTTGGCCATGGCAAACAGCACCATGAAGGCAGCAAATATCGGCATGGTATTCACCACACCACCGTAATCGTTGATCTGGCGACTGTGCATGCGGTCATACAGCACACCGACACACAGAAACAGGGCACCGGATATAAAGCCGTGCGAGATCATCTGTATGATGCCGCCTTCCATGCCCAGTGACGCACCCTGAATCGAGCCGGTGTTATCCAGCAGTGTAAACACCAGGAAGATACCCATGGTGACAAAACCCATGTGCGCAATGGATGAATAGGCAATCAGTTTCTTCATGTCCTGCTGCACGAGTGCCACAAAACCGATATAGACAATGGCAATCAGCGACATGCCAATAATCAACCAGTCGAGCGCATGGCTGGCATCCGGCGTAATCGGCAGGCTGAAGCGCAGAAAACCGTAGCCGCCGATCTTCAGCATAATGGCCGCCAGGATCACTGAGCCACCGGTGGGCGCTTCCACGTGCGCATCCGGCAGCCAGGTGTGTACCGGCCACATGGGCACCTTCACGGCAAATGCCATCAGGAAGGCAATGAAGATCAGTACCTGCTCGGTCATAGTGAGTGGCAGCAGGTGGAAATCAAGAATACTGAAACTGCCGGACTTCAGGTACATGTAGATCAGCGCGACCAGCATGAACACCGAACCCAGAAAGGTATAGAGGAAGAACTTGATGGTGGCGTACACCCGGTTCGGGCCGCCCCAGACACCGATAATCAGAAACATCGGTATTAGCATGGCTTCCCAGAAGACATAGAACAACACACCATCCAGCGCGGCAAACACGCCGTTCATAAGCCCTTCCATGATCAGGAAGGCCGCCATATATTGTGCCGTCTTGTGCTGGATCACCTGCCAGCCGGCCAGTACCACCAGTACCGTGGTAAAGGTGGTCAGGATAATCAACGGCATGGAGATGCCATCGACGCCGAGGTAATAGTTGGCGTTAAAGGCCTCGATCCAGGGGATATTCTCCTGGAACTGCATCAGCGCCGTGCCGCTATCAAAATGCGTATACAGCAGGGTACTCAGGGCAAACGTGACAATTGAGATACCCAGTGCCGTCTGGCGACAGGCGGTATTACCCAGGGTATCCATCACCAGCAGGGCCACACCGCCGCCAATCGGCAACCAGATCAACCAGCTGAGTATTGCGATATCGATCATTGGCCTGCTCCCGGTGACAGAAACACAAACCATGACAGGATGAACAACAGTCCAATGATCATTGTGAAGGCGTAGGTATAGAGATGGCCGGTCTGTATCTTCCTGACAACGGATGCGGTCCAGCCAACCACCTTTGCAGAACCATTCACAATCAGGCCGTCGATAATCAGCACATCACCGATCTTCCACAGTAACTGCCCTACCCCGCGTGCACCGCCGGCAAACACCACCTCGTTGAAATCATCGGCGTAGTACTTGTTGACCAGCACCTGGTAGAGGCCATTGAAACGCTGCCTGACGTTGTCGGCAAGATCAGGGTTCTTCATATAGACATACCAGGCCGTGAACACGCCAGCGATGGCGAGATAGATCGCCGGGCCGCCAAAGGCGTGCAGCACAAAACTCAGCGGCCCGTGATAATGCTCGGCCACGTGTGCCAGCCCCGGGTGTTCCGGGCTGACGTAGATGACACCGTTGAAGAAATCGCCAAAGACGACCGGATCAATCACATAGCCCGCCACCACGGAGAAGAAGGCCAGTGCAATCAGCGGACCGGTCACCACCCAGGGTGATTCGTGCAAGTGCTCGCGGGTGTGGTCATCCATGCGCGGCTTGCCATGAAAGACCAGGAAATACATGCGGAAGGAATACAGTGCCGTGACGAACACACTCAGCAACACAGCCCAGTAGGCGATCCCGGCACCCGGTATATTGGCATGGTGCACCGCCTCGATAATGGTGTCCTTGGAAAAGAAGCCCGAGAAAAAGGGTGTGCCAATCAGCGCCAGCGAACCGATCAGCATGGTAATCCAGGTAATCGGCATGTACTTGCGCAAACCGCCCATTTTACGGATGTCCTGTTCATGGTGCATGGCGATGATGGCGGAACCCGCCCCGAGGAACAGCAAGGCCTTGAAGAAGGCGTGCGTCATCAGGTGGAAGATACCGGCGGCGTAGGCCGAGGCACCCAGTGCCACGGTCATATAGCCAAGTTGTGACAGCGTGGAATAGGCCACCACGCGTTTGATGTCATTCTGCACCACGCCCAGCAGGCCCATAAAAAACGCAGTAATGGCGCCAATCACAATCACAAAGGACAGCGCCGTCGTCGACAACTCGAACATCGGTGACATACGTGCCACCATGAAGATGCCTGCGGTCACCATGGTCGCCGCGTGGATGAGGGCCGAGATCGGTGTCGGGCCTTCCATGGAATCCGGCAGCCATACATGCAGTGGCACCTGCGCCGACTTGCCCATGGCGCCGATAAACAGGCAGATACAAATCACCGACATCAATGACCAGTCCACACCCGGGAACACCTGGTAGCTGTCACCGGCATGATTTGGCGCCGCGGCAAAGACCGTCGCATAGTCCAGGCTGTTGAAGGTCATGTAGATGGCGGCAATACCCAGCAGGAACCCGAAGTCACCGACACGGTTCACCAGGAAGGCCTTGAGATTGGCATAGATGGCCGTCGGTCGCGTGTACCAGAAACCGATCAACAGGTAGGACACCAGACCTACCGCCTCCCAGCCGAAGAACAGCTGCAGGAAGTTATTGGACATCACCAGCATCAGCATGGAGAAGGTAAACAGCGCAATGTAGCTGAAGAAACGCTGGTAGCCGGGGTCATCGTGCATATAGCCAATGGTGTAGATGTGCACCATCAACGAGACGAAGGTCACCACGGTCATCATCAGTGCGGTGAGATTGTCGATCAGGAAGCCAACTTCGAAGCGCACACCGTCGGATACCATCCAGGTATAGACACTGGCGTTATAGGGTTCAGCTCCGTCAATGGCGAAGTGCTTGAGTACCAGCGCTGACAGCACAAAGGAGGTAGCGACACCCAGGATCGTGACCGTGTGTGCCCCCACCCGTCCGATCAGCTTGCCGAACAGGCCGGCAATGATGGCGCCCAGTAACGGGGCAAGCGGTATGGCAAGGTATAGATTTTCCATTGCGCTATCCCTTCAGACTGTCCAGGTCTTCAACATTAATCGTCTGACGATTACGGAACAGCACCACCAGGATTGCCAGCCCGATCGCCGCCTCCGCCGCCGCGACCGTCAGAATAAAAAATACGAATATCTGGCCCGCGATATCGTTCAGAAAGTAGGAAAAGGCGATGAAATTCATGTTTACCGCGAGCAGCATTAACTCAATCGCCATCAGCAGAATGATGACATTCTTCCGGTTCAGGAAAATACCCGCCACACTCAATCCAAACAGGATGGCGCCAAGTATTAAATAGTCTGACAGGGCAATCATCGATTTTTCTCTTCTGCTTTCATGGCGACAATACGTACCCGGTCCTGGCTCTTGACCGCAACCTGTTCCACCGGGTTCTGGTATTTCGTCTCCGGACGCTTGCGCATGGTTAGCGCAATGGCCGCGATAATCGCCACCAGCAATATCACCGAAGCAATTTCAAACGGGTACACATAATCGGTATACAGCACACTGCCCAGTTCCCTGACGTTACTGTATCCCTCGGGATGCCGCGCAGGGGTAGCGACCACATCAACACCAAAGTTGCGCGCACGCACCACCAGGTACATTTCTATCACGATCAAGGCAGCCACACTGAGCCCGACCGGCAGATACTTGATAAAGCCTTCACGTAACGGTGAGGTATTGATATCGAGCATCATCACCACGAACAGGAACAGCACCATCACCGCCCCGACATATACCAGCACCAGTACAATCGCGAGGAACTCGGCCTCCAGCAGCAGCCACAGGCCGGCGCAGGTAAAGAATGCCAGCACCAGGTGCAGGGCCGCGTGCACCGGATTGCGCACCGTGATGACACGTGCCGCTGCAAACACCAGGATCGCGGCAAAGACATAGAATACGAATCGTTGGAAGTCCATATTGATACTTACCTGTAGGCCGCGTCCGCTGTACGGTCGGCTGCAATCTGTGCCTCGTGCCTGTCGCCCATCTCCAGCAACATCTCCTTGGTCATGACGTTCTCGCCACGGTTTTCAAACGCATACTCGAACACGCGGGTCTCGACAATGGAATCCACCGGGCAGGATTCCTCGCAGAAACCGCAGTAGATACACTTGAATAAATCGATGTCATAACGCGTGGTACGCCGTGTACCGTCTTCACGCTCTTCCGCTTCAATAGTGATGGCCAGCGCCGGACACACGGCCTCGCATAACTTGCAGGCAATGCAACGCTCTTCGCCGTTGGGATAACGGCGCAGCGCATGCAAACCACGAAAACGGTTTGACTGCGGGGTCTTTTCTTCCGGGTACTGCACCGTTATCTTGCGCGAGAACAGATGCCGGCCGGTGACGCTCATCCCCTTCAGCAGTTCCAGCAGGGTCAGGCTTTTCAGAAATCCAATCAGATTATCCATAACTAGACAAACCAGGGACCAATGTGGGCCACCACGGCAGCACCTTCAATGACAATCCATACAATGGTGATGGGGATAAACACCTTCCAGCCAAGCCGCATGATCTGATCATAGCGGTAGCGCGGGAAGGTGGCGCGGAACCAGAGAAAGAACAGCAGCATCAGGGATGTCTTGGCGAGTAGCCAGACAATGGCCGGCACCCAGGCAAACCAGGATTCAAACCAGGTGCCTTGAAACGGTGACAACCAGCCGCCGAGGAACATCAACGAGGCCAGCGCTGCAATCAGGATCATGTTGGCGTATTCCGCCAGGAAGAACACGGCAAACGCCATGCCGGAATATTCGACGTGAAAGCCGGCGACGATTTCCGACTCGCCTTCCGAGACATCAAACGGGGCGCGGTTGGTCTCCGCCACACCGGAAATAAAGTACACCAGGAACAGCGGCAGCAATGGCAACCAGAACCAGTGCAGCAGACTACCCTGCTGTGCCTCGACAATCTCCACCAGGTTAAGGCTGCCACCGGCAATCAGCACCCCCACCAGTGCAAAGCCCATGGCGATTTCATAGGACACGATCTGCGCGGCCGAGCGCATAGCGCCAAGAAAGGCATATTTCGAATTGGAGGCCCAGCCGGCAATAATGACACCATAGACACCCATGGAGGTCAGCGCCAGAATGTACAACAAGCTGGCATCAATATTGGCCAGCACCAGGGTATCGCTAAACGGAAATACCGCCCACGCAGCCAGCGCCGGGGCAATCGATAACATGGGTGCGATAATAAACAGAAAGCGGTTGGCGTTGGTGGGAACAATAATTTCCTTCATCAACAGCTTCAGCGCATCCGCAATGGGTTGCAACCAGCCACGCGGTCCGACCCTGTTCGGTCCAATGCGCACCTGCATGTAACCGATGATCTTGCGTTCTGCAAAGGTCAGGTACGCCACGGCCAGCATCAGCGGCACCAGGATAAGCACAATCTTCAGGATGATAAAAAGTACATTCAGGATCATGTCGAGTGTTGCCGGTTCCATCACAGGGATACCTCACCAAAACTCGCGCCCAGTGCGGCGGACGCATCCGTCCCTGCCTGCAGCCAGACGCAACCGTCCGGTACCCGCTCGCTGATCTCTACCGTCATGGTGGTGCTGGCATCTCCCTGCTTCACCGACACGGTGCTGCCATCCTGCACACCGGACTGACCCGCCTGTGCTGCATTTATTCGCAACCGCGCAGCTGCTTCGGCATCCGGTGTTGCCTGCAATGATTCGGCGCGACGCACCAGCGAATCCACCGCAAGGAGGGCTACATCACCAATGCGCTGCAGTCCTGACACCGCCACAGCAGCGGCGACCGGTCCAGCCGCCTGGCTGTTATCCAGCTTGATGGTACCCGTTTGCTCGCGCAGGGCATCGCGGATTGCCTCACTGCTGTGTTGTTCAAAGCCGTCCAGCCCCAACTGATTACCAAGTACACGCAGCACCTTCCAGCCCGGGCGACTGTCACCCAGCGGTGAGGCGACACCGGCGAAACTCTGCCAGCGGCCCTCGGTGTTCACATAGGTACCGGAGGTTTCAGTAAACGGGCCCATCGGCAGCAATACATCGGCATAAGCCTTCATGGTCTCACTGGCATAAGGCGTGATTGCGATCACCACCTCTGCGTCCTGCATAGCGGACCTTGCGACAGCGACATCGGCACAGTCATGTTCGGGTTCAATACCGAACAGCAGATAAGCCTTGCGCGGTGAATTCAGCATGGCATTCGCATCCAGACCGACTGTCGATACGGCACTGCCGGCCGGTCCACGGTGCGGCAATACACCCGCCAGCCAGCCACCGGCACTGTTGCCACCGTCGGTCAGCACGCCCAGTGTGGCCCCGCTGGCATCAGCAATAACCCCGGCCAGCGCCTTGAGCACTGAATACTGTGGATGTGCCATGGCGGCATTACCCAGTAACACCGTTGCGGCATCGGCATCCTTGAGCGCCTCTGCCATGCGCCGTTGCGCTTCATCCGGCTTTGCATTGCCTATCGCCGCCTTAACGTCATCCGCGGCCGCCTTGCCCGCATCCGGAAAACATGCAGCCACACCCGCCAGTGCACTCACCATCTGTGAGGGCGGCACAATGCTGCTGGCATGCACGTCAAACAGGAATTCATAATCAATCGGATTAACGAACATGACCTGCGCACCGGCGGTGGCGGCCTTGCGCAGGCGATGGCCGATGATGGGTTGGTCCTTGCGGGGATTGCCACCGATCACCAGCGCCGCATTGACAGCCTCCAGTGCAGCCACCGGCTGACCCAGTGTGGGACATAACGGGGCATTATCCTGATCAGTAAAATCCAACTGCCGCAGGCGGTGGTCAATATTGTTCACGCCGATACCACGGGCAAGCGCCTGCAGCAGTGACATCTCTTCAAGGGTTGCCGACGGCGACGCCAGCACGCCCATCTGGTCGGCACCGTGGGCATCGATCACAGCGCGGATGGCATCTACCGCCGCCTGCAGACCGGTTTCCCAGTCCACAACCTGCCATTCGCCGTCGGCTTTCACCATGGGAGCCTCAAGGCGATCCTCACTGTACAGACCCTCGTAGCTGAAACGGTCACGGTCGGACAGCCAGACTTCATTAATGTCCTCGTTCTCGCGTGGCACCATGCGCATCACCTGACCACGCCGGGTATGGGCAAACAGGTTGGAACCCACACAGTCATGCGGAGCAATGGTTGAGTGTTGCTGCAATTCCCAGGCACGCGCCTTGAAGCGGAACGGCTTGGAGGTCAACGCACCCACCGGGCAAACATCGATGACATTGCCGGACAACTCGGATTCCAGCGATTTCTCGATATAGGTACCGATTTCCACGTTCTCGCCGCGACCGGTTGCACCCAGCTCCATCTTGCCGGCCACCTCGCGCAACATGCGAATGCAACGGGTGCAATGAATACAACGCGTCATATCCGTCGCAATCAACGGACCAATGTATTTGTCCCTGACCACGCGCTTCTTCTCGGCGAAGCGCGAGACATCACGGCCATAGCCCAGCGCCAGGTCCTGCAGTTCACATTCACCACCCTGGTCACAAATCGGGCAATCCAGCGGGTGGTTGATGAGCAGGAATTCCATCACCGCCTTCTGGCCACCGGTGGCAATCTCGGACTGGGTAAAAACCTTCATGCCCTCGGCAACCGGCGTGGCGCAGGCGGGCAGCGGTTTCGGTACCTTCGCCACCTCGACCATGCACATGCGGCAGTTGGCCGCGACCGAAAGTTTCTTGTGGTAACAGAAACGCGGTACGGTAATACCCAACTCGTCGGTCACCTCGATGATCATGGCACCCTTGCGCGCCTGGCAGGGCTGGCCATTGATCTCGATATTGACAGCCTCGTCAGCCGGGATCTCGGGAACTGCGCTCATGCCGCCTCCCCTTTTGAGGCAGCACCGGCACCCACCATGCAGCACTTGTGCTCGATGTGGTATTCAAATTCTTCACGGAAATGGCGCAGGAAACCCTGCACCGGCCAGGCGGCGGCCTCACCAAAGGCACAGATGGTCTTGCCCTCGATCTGCCCTGCGGCACTGAGCAACAGGTCAAGGTCCTCGGGACGGCCCTGCCCTTCTTCAATACGTTTGATAATGCGGTACATCCAGCCGGTACCTTCACGGCATGGCGTGCACTGTCCACAGGATTCCGCGTAATAAAAACGCGACACCCGCATCAACGCCTTCACCATGCAGGTGGTTTCATCCATCACCATCACCGCACCGGACCCCATCGCGGAACCGGCATTGGACAGAGAATCATAGTCCATGTCGGTTTCCATGATGATGTCGGCCGGCAATACCGGCATGGAGGAACCACCCGGGATGACAGCTTTCAGTTGATGTCCGTCACGCACACCACCGGCCATCTCCAGCAGTTCGCGGAAAGGAATCCCCATGGGTACTTCAAAGTTGCCCGGCTTATTCACATGCCCGGACACGGAAAAGATTTTCACACCGCCATTGTTCGGCTTGCCCAGTTCCATAAACCAGTTGCCGCCGTTGCGCATGATGGCAGGCACCGAGGCCAGTGTTTCAGTGTTGTTGATCGTCGTCGGCTTGCCATAGAGGCCGAAGTTGGCCGGGAACGGCGGTTTAAAGCGCGGCTGTCCCTTCTTGCCTTCCAGCGATTCCAGCAGGGCCGTTTCCTCGCCACAGATGTAGGCACCGGCACCCAGGTGGCCGTGACATTCAAAGTCGATCCCGGAGCCAAGGATATTGTCGCCCAGGAACCCGGCCTCGCGTGCCTCCTGCAGGGCGTGTTCAAAGCGTTCAAACGGCTCGTGATGAAATTCACCGCGCATGTAGTTGTAACCGACAGTAGCCCCCATGGCATAGCCGGCAATCGCCATGCCCTCGATCAGGGCATGCGGATTGAAACGCAGGATGTCACGGTCCTTGCAGGTACCCGGCTCGGACTCGTCTGAATTACACACCACGTATTTCTGTACCGGTGCGTTGCGCGGCATGAAACTCCACTTCAGCCCGGTCGGAAAACCGGCACCGCCACGGCCGCGCAGGCCGGACTCCTTGACTTCCTCGATCACAACCTCAGGCGTAATCTTATCCTGCAGGATCTTTTTCCACGCCTGGTATCCGCCGACCTTGAGGTAGTTCTCAAGTGTCCACGGCTCATCAAACTGCAAGGTGTCAAAACAGACTTGTACGGTCATGAGTTACTCCAGTCCGTCCAGGATCTCGTCCACCGTCCCGGGGGTGAGATTTTCAAAGTAGTGACCATTCACCGTCATCATCGGGCCACCGGCACAGGCGGCCAGGCATTCTTCCTCGAGCTTCAGCGTGATACGGCCGTCCGCTGTGGTCTCACCGAGTTTTATGCCGAGTTTCTTTTCGACATGTTCAACAATGGTCTCAGCACCGCACAACATGCAGGACAGGTTGGTGCACACGGCCACCATGTTGCGCCCGACCGGTTCCAGCTCAATCATGGAATAGAAGGAACCGACTTCGTAGACCAGCACCTTCGGCATATCGAGATAGTCCGCCACGGCATCCATCAGCTCACGCGTGACCCAGCCACCGTTCTGCTCCTGTGCGGCCTGCAGCGCTGCCAGCACGGCCGAGTTTTTCTGCTCCGCCGGAAACTTGGTGAGCCAGGCATCAATAGTGTCGCGAGACTCTGCAGTTAACAGGTCGGCGCCACGCTTGTGTGTTGCGCCAATCATCAGCGATCGATCTCCCCGAACACAATGTCCTGTGTACCAATAACCGCCACCACATCCGCGAGCATGTGGCCGCGTACCATTTCATCCATGGCGGATAAATGTGCAAACCCCGGGGCACGCACCTTCAAACGGTAGGGTTTATTGGCGCCATCGGAGACCAGGTAGACACCGAACTCGCCTTTCGGATGTTCCACCGCAGCATAGGCTTCACCGGCCGGCACGCTAAAACCTTCCGTAAATAATTTAAAGTGGTGAATCAGGGCCTCCATGTCAGCCTTCATCTCTTCACGCCGCGGCGGCACCAGCTTGGCATCATCCAGCATCACCGGACCGGGATTCTTGCGCAGCCAGTCCACACACTGTCTGATGATCCGGTTCGACTGCCGCAGTTCCTCGATGCGCACCAGGTAGCGGTCATAACAGTCCCCGGTCACACCCACCGGGATATCAAACTTCATCCGGTCATAGACTTCATAGGGCTGCTTCTTGCGCAGGTCCCATTCAATACCGGAGCCGCGCAACATGGGGCCGGAAAAACCCAGCTGCATGGCACGTTCCGGCGAGACCACACCAATACCCACAGTACGCTGTTTCCAGATGCGATTATCCGTCAGCAGGGTCTCGTATTCATCGACACAAGCCGGGAAACGATCGGTAAACGACTCGATGAAATCCAGCATGGAGCCCTGGCGATTTTCATTCTTGCGGTCCACTTCTTTCTGGCTGTGCCACTTGGATGCCTCGTACTGCGGCATCATTTCCGGCAGATCACGGTAGACACCACCGGGACGGTAGTAGGTGGCATGCATGCGCGTACCGGACACGGCCTCGTAAAGGTCCATCAGGTCCTCCCGCTCGCGGAAGGCATACAGGAACACCGTCATGGCACCGATGTCGAGACCGTGCGCACCCAGCCACAACAGGTGGTTCAGAATACGGGTAATCTCGTCAAACATGACACGGATATACTGTGCGCGTATCGGTGCCTCGATGCCGAGCAATTTTTCCATTGCCAGCACATAACCGTGCTCGTTACACATCATGGATACATAATCGAGGCGATCCATATAACCGATACTCTGGTTAAATGGCTTGCTCTCGGCAAGCTTCTCGGTGCCGCGATGCAACAGTCCGATATGTGGATCGACGCGTTCGATGACCTCGCCGTCCATTTCCAGAATCAGGCGCAGCACACCATGTGCGGCAGGATGCTGTGGCCCGAAGTTCAGGGTAAAATTACGAATCTCAGGCATACGCTATTCCGTCTCTTCCCCGGCCGCTGCTGCATCCGCTTCCTCTACCACTTGTGTGAGGTCGACGGATTCCACAGCCCCGGAGCGAATGACTTTCGGCACCAGCACGCGCGGCTCGATACTCACCGGCTGATAAATCACGCGCCGTTTTTCTGCATCATAGATCACTTCGACGTTGCCACTCAGCGGGAAGTCCTTGCGGAACGGGTGACCGACAAATCCATAGTCCGTCAGTAGTCGCCGCAAATCCGGATGTCCCTCAAACAGGATTCCGTACAGATCAAAGGCCTCACGCTCATACCAGTCGGCACTGCTCCAGATGGAAATCACGGACGGTATGACCGGCAGGTCATCATCCGGCGCAAATACTTTCAGGCGCAGGCGCCGGTTCTTGCTGATGGATAACAGCTGGTAAACCGCGGCAAAACGTTTTGGCTGGCGTGATTTCTCAACCACCAGGTCCTCGGTTACGGCTTGCAGACGTCCGGCCGTTGCCGCCTCGACACCGCGGCTGAATCCGGTCGAGCTGGTCTCATCGGTTGCCCACTCGTCCTTGCCATAATTGGCATAATCAACCCCGCTTATATCCATCAGCATTTCAAAGGCAAATAGCGTCTCGTCGCGTAATGCAGTAGCGACTTCAATCAGCGCATCAGGGGCCAACTCAATGGTGACTTCGCCCACAGCATCGACATTCGCCTGCAGACTTTCACCGAAGCGTTGTTGTAATTGCTCTGCAAGCTGGAGGGAAGAATCAGTCACTGTGATATACCGGGCCTAGCGGGCAATGGTATTGGTTCGTTTGATTTTATTTTGCAGCTGGATAATCCCGTACAACAGGGCTTCTGCCGTTGGCGGGCACCCCGGCACATAGATATCAACGGGAACAATCCGGTCGCAGCCACGCACCACGGAGTAGGAATAATGGTAGTAGCCACCACCGTTGGCACAGGACCCCATGGAAATGACCCAGCGTGGCTCGGCCATCTGGTCATACACCTTGCGCAGTGCCGGCGCCATCTTGTTACACAGCGTGCCGGCCACAATCATCACATCCGACTGACGGGGACTGCCGCGAAAGATAATCCCAAAGCGGTCCAGATCGTAGCGTGAAGCGCCGGCCTGCATCATTTCGACGGCACAACAGGCCAGACCGAAAGTCATCGGCCACATTGAACCGGTGCGCGCCCAGTTAATCAGGGCATCAGACGAGGTGGTGATGTAACCCTCTTTGAGCAGCCCTTCTATTCCCATTCCAGCGCCCCTTTCTGCCACTCGTAGATAAAGCCGATTACCAGGATTCCCAGAAACACCATCATGGCAACAAAGCCGAACATGCCGATGGAGTCGAGCACCACGGCCCAGGGAAACAGGAAGGCAATCTCAAGATCAAAGATGATGAATAAAATAGCAACCAGGTAGTAGCGCACATCAAAGCGCATACGCGTGTCTTCGAAGGCCTCGAAGCCACACTCAAACGGGGAATTCTTCTCACTGTCCGGCTTGTGGGGAGCCAGCAGGAAACCCAGAACTATCGGGCCAACGCCAATCGCGATACCGATGGCGATAAAAATCAGGATGGGCAGATAGTTTTCCAGCATCGTTTTTGTCTCTTCTTACCGGTGTATCTAGACTATCCGGACTTCGTTCGATTTTTTAGGATCAGACAGGCGATGAAAAGAGGGAGCAGTCTAGGGCAGAGAATGATTGCTGTCAAGTTGGACAATTCGCATGTTTATTATACTTATCAATCAGTTAGATTCATTTTTAGGGGTATAAAAAGTAACTGTTCTATACCCGGTGTACACACATTTTAGCGCACAATATGCTGCAACTTGTTGAAATATCTGGTGCCGATGGCCGGAGTCGAACCGGCACGGCTCTCGCCACTACCCCCTCAAGATAGCGTGTCTACCAATTCCACCACATCGGCCAGGATACAAACAGGGTATTAAGAGGACTGCTACTTTCTATTCGGGTAAATCATCTGCCGCAGACTTTGCCGGTACCCCGGCATCATTCTCTGGTACATCAGGGACATCACTCTCGGGAATAACGGTCTCGGTGATCTCTACCGGTCCGCCCTGTTCTGCGGCCTGCTGCTCTTCCAGCGCGTCAATGACCGCATTGGTTTCCTCAGCTTCCTGCTGCTGTATCGCCTGCTGTTCAAGCTGATCGGCGATCGTATCTGACGAAGTTTTGTTTTCACGAACCAACGGTGAGGCAATTAACAGGCAGTTCATAAAGAAGACCGCCGCAAGGATTCCCGTTGCCCGGGTAAAGAACGAACCGGAACCACGCGCACCGAACACGGTACCCGACGCGCCGGCACCGAACCCGGCACCCATGTCGGCTCCCTTGCCCTGCTGCAACATCACCAGCGCAATAATGGAGACGGAAACCACGATTTGTACGACCAGTAAAAATGAAAACATATCAGGAAGACCGCTTGTATCAGTGTGTATCTATTTAAAGGTTTAACGATTTGCTGCGGAGCCAATCGCAAGGAAATCCGCCGGCTTCAGGGAAGCACCGCCGATCAATCCGCCATCAATATCCGCCATCGCCAGCAGTTCAGCCGCATTTGCTGCATTCATACTGCCACCGTAGAGTATCCGCACCTTGTCAGCGACACTGCTGTCCAGTGCAGCCAGTTTGCCACGGATAAAGGCATGCACGTCCTGGGCCTGATCGGGGGTGGCTGTCTTGCCGGTACCGATGGCCCAGACAGGTTCGTAGGCAATCACGGCATCTGCCAGTGCACCAACACCTTCGAGGTCAATCACGGCGTCCAGCTGACGCGAAACCACCTGCTCGGTAATCCCCTGCTCGCGCTCTTCCAGCAGTTCGCCGACACACAGAATCGGTATCAGCCCCGCATTGCGGGCAGCGGCAAACTTGCTGGCGGTGAAGGCGTCACTCTCGCCATAGATACTGCGGCGCTCGGAATGGCCAACAATGACGTACTTGCAGCCCACGTCTGTCAGCATAGCCGGCGCAACCTCGCCGGTATGAGCACCCGCTTCCTGGTCACTGACGTCCTGCGCACCCAGCGAAATCGAGGCATTGCCGATCAGGCTGGCGACGGTGGGTATATAGACAAAGGGTGGACACACCACCATTTCGGCCGTCGTGACCGAGTCCAGACCGGCCTTGATTCCCTCAACCAGCGCAGTAATGCTGTCGAGTGAGCCATTCATTTTCCAGTTACCGGCAACCAGTGGCTGACGCATATCACTATATCCTTGATAAAGACGAGCCGCGTAGCTTAGCCATCCGGGGCCGGAAAATCAATTTAATCATGGGAAACAGGGGAACGAACACCCCTGGTAGTTTTCAGACTGCTGCTGCAACAACCGAGGCCAGTTGATCCGCTTCTTCACTCACCTGCTGTGCATCCTCACCCTCTACCATAACGCGAACCAGCGGCTCGGTGCCCGACGGGCGCAGCAGAACCCTGCCCCTGCCCGCGAGCCGCTGCTCGGCGGATTTGACGGCATCCTGAACAACCGGGGTACTGTTCAGCTCCACTTTCCCACTCACCGGCACATTAATCATGCGTTGCGGATACTTCTTCATGCCGGCTTTCAGCTCGTACAGGGTGCTCCCGGACTTCACCATGGCCGCCAGCACCTGTAGTGCCGAGACAATGCCATCGCCGGTAGTCGTGCGATCCAGGCAGATAATATGACCGGAAGACTCGCCACCAATCATACTGTTGCTCTGCTGCAGCAATTCCAGCACATAACGGTCGCCGACATTGGCGCGGACAAAATCGATATTGTGTGATTGCAGCGCGTGCTCCAGGCCAAGATTGCTCATCAGCGTACCGACCACGCCCCCCTTCAGCGCCCCTTCCCGTTGCCGCGAACGTGCGATAATAAACAGCAATTCATCGCCATCCACCAGCTCCCCCCTGTGATCCACCATCATGAGACGATCACCATCACCGTCCAGTGCAATACCGAGATCCGCCCTGTGCTCCAAAACAGCGTTCTGCAGCAGCTCCGGCTGGGTCGATCCACAGGCCTGGTTGATATTCAGGCCGTCCGGTTCCACACCAATGGTAATAACATCGGCACCGAGTTCATCGAACACACAGGGTGCCACGTGATAAGTGGCACCATTGGCACAATCGACAACGATTTTCAGTCCTTTCAGGCTGAGCGTTAGCGGAATAGTGCTCTTGCAAAATTCAATATAACGGCCGGCGGCATCACTAACACGCTCGGCCTTGCCCAACCGGTCGGACTCCACGGTGACCATGTCCTTGTCGAGTTCCGCCTCGATGGCAAGCTCCACCGCATCCGGCAGCTTGGTCCCTTCACTGGAAAAAAACTTGATACCGTTGTCAGCGTAGGCGTTGTGGGAAGCACTGATAACGATACCGGCACAGGCATGCAGGGTACGCGTCAGGTAGGCGATGGCGGGGGTCGGCATCGGGCCGAGCAAGCGCACATCAACACCGGCGGCAGACAGCCCTGCTTCCAGGGCTGATTCAAACATATAGCCGGAAATGCGCGTGTCCTTGCCGATAATAACACGGTCACCCCGGTTGCCACCCAGCACTTGGCCGGCCGCCCAGCCCAGCTTGAGCATGAATTCTGCCGTTACCGGGTAATCGCCGACCCGGCCACGGATCCCGTCTGTTCCGAAATATTTCCTTGACACGATTTACTCCGCTGATTAGCCCCGTTATTCCCGCGAAGGCGGGAACCCGGAAGATATTAGCACTTGCCAATAGTCAAACAACATCCCTGACGGCCTCGCACATCCGGATGGCCTCAAGGGTTTCCCGGACATCGTGACAGCGGACCATGGCAGCGCCCTTCCAGACGGCCAGTACGGCAAGCGCCACACCGGGATATAGACGTTTATCGACAGGCAGCCCCAGCACCTGACCGATCATCGATTTGCGGGACAAGCCTGCCAGCACAGGGAAACCGCTTGCCACCAGTTGTTCCAGATGCTGCAGCAGCAGCAGGTTATGCGTGGTAGTCTTGCCAAAACCAAAACCCGGGTCCAGCAGGATCTGCTCACGGGCAATGCCCTGCTGCATGCACAGACTTGCGCGACCTGTCAGGAAATCCTTAACCTCGGCAACCACATCCCCGTACTCGGGCTGCTTCTGCATGGATTCCGGTGTTCCCTGCATGTGCATCAGGCACACCGGCACACCCAGCCGTGCTGCCTGTTCGACGGCACCCGGTGCCTGCAGGGCATTGACGTCGTTGATCAGTCCCGCTCCGGCCACCACCGCTGCCTGCATAACCTCGGGCTTGCGGGTATCGACAGACACCGGCACCGAAAGTGATGCCTGCAGGGCCTCGATCACCGGGATCACCCGCCGCAGCTCTTCATCGACCGATACCGGCGGCGCACCGGGCCGGGTGGACTCACCACCCACGTCGACAATGGCAGCCCCCGCCTCGACCATGCGGGCGGCATGCACCACGGCCTGCTCTGGCGAAAAAAAATCACCCCCGTCCGAAAAGGAATCGGGGGTGATATTGAGTATGCCCATGACCTGCGGCCGCGACAGGTCGAGTGGCTTGCCGGCACAATCAAGGATCATCTAGCGTACATTCAGGAAGAATAAATCTCGCCAAGACGCAAAGATCGCAAAGTCATAACTTAATTGTTAACAAAAAACATACATAATTCTTCCTTGGCGTCTTTGCGCCTTTGCGAGAGGAATATTGGTGTTTATGGACTAGTGTTGACCAGCTGGTCCGCCAATCTTGGAATCCGGTTTCTCCTCGGTACTCTTCGAGCCACTGTCGTCCGGGCCAACACTGGACTCCGAGTCATCCCAGTCTGCCGGTGGACGCGGTGGCTTGCCGTCCATAATATCGTCGATCTGGTTACTGTCGATGGTTTCATATTTCATCAGCGCATTGGCCATCGCGTGCAATTTGTCGAGATTGGTCTTCAGGATTTCTTCAGCACGTGCATAGCCGCGATCGATGATGGAGCGAATCTCCTGATCGATATCGTGCGCCGTTTCATCGGAAACCGCCTTGTGCTGGGCAACGGAATGTCCGAGGAACACCTCGCCCTCGTCTTCACTGTAGGTCAGTGGACCCAGCTTGTCGGACAAGCCCCATTTGGTCACCATGTTACGCGCCAGCTCGGTGCTGCGCATGATATCGTTCGAGGCACCGGTGGTGACCTTGTCGTGACCGAAGACCAGCTCCTCGGCAATACGCCCACCGAACAGGCTGCAGATCTGGCTTTCCAGGAATTCCTTGCTGTGGCTGTAGCGGTCGACCTCGGGCAGAAACATGGTGACACCCAGTGCACGGCCGCGCGGAATGATGCTGACCTTGTAGACCGGATCATGCGATGGCATGGAGCGGCCGACGATGGCGTGCCCGGCTTCGTGGTAGGCGGTTAGTTTCTTTTCATCCTCGCTCATCACCATGGAGCGGCGTTCCGCACCCATCATGATCTTGTCCTTGGCCTTTTCCAGATCCTCCATCTCCACCAACCGCTTGTTAGCGCGTGCGGCAAACAGCGCTGCCTCGTTCACAAGATTGGCAAGATCGGCACCGGAAAAACCCGGGGTACCCCGTGCAATGATACTGGCCCTGGCATTATCGCCCATAGGCACCTTGCGCATATGGACTTTTAATATCTGTTCGCGGCCACGGACATCCGGCAGTGGCACAACGACCTGGCGATCAAAACGACCCGGGCGCAGCAATGCCGGATCCAGAACGTCCGGACGGTTGGTTGCCGCAATAACAATCACACCTTCGTTGCCCTCAAAACCGTCCATCTCAACCAGTAACTGATTCAGTGTCTGTTCGCGCTCATCATGCCCGCCGCCAAGGCCGGCGCCACGATGACGACCCACGGCATCTATCTCGTCAATGAAGATGATGCAGGGTGCGTGCTTCTTGCCTTGTTCGAACATGTCGCGTACCCGCGAGGCACCGACACCAACGAACATCTCCACAAAATCAGAACCCGAGATGGTGAAGAAAGGAACCTTTGCCTCGCCGGCGATGGCCTTCGCCAGCAACGTCTTGCCGGTACCGGGTGCCCCGACCATCAGCACACCGCGCGGTATCTTGCCACCAAGGCGCTGGAACTTGCTTGGATCGCTCAGGAACTCGACCAGCTCACCGACCTCTTCCTTGGCTTCTTCCACACCGGCCACGTCTGCAAACGTCGTCTTGACCTGGTCCTCGCCGAGCATGCGTGCCTTGCTCTTGCCAAACGACATGGCGCCACGACCACCACCACCGCCCTGCATCTGGCGCATGAAAAAGATCCAGACGCCGATCAGCAGTAACATCGGGAACCAGTTAATAAAAATAGTCATCAACAAACCATGCTGATTCGGTTCGTTGACCTTGACCTCGACCTTGTTGCTTAACAGGTCATCCACCATTTTCGGGTCTTCAGGTGGCGTCATGGTGGTGAACTTTGAGCCGTCAATGCGGGTTCCCTTGACGGCGTGTTCCTCAATTTCTACCCGCTGTACCCGACCCTGCTGGACTTCGTTGATAAAGTCGGAGTAGTTAATGGATTGGCTACCCGATGTTTTCGGACCAAAATTGTTAAACACGGTCATCAACACGATTGCGATGACAACCCAGAGCATGAGATTTTTTGCCAGATCGTTCAAACCGGATTCCTCAAATTGCTTATGTTGTATATGTCAAAGGTGCGCTGTTTCAACACCAGTATGACGGCGTGTCAAAAGCGTGGCTTTAGCCATTATGACACATTCGCGTTAAGTCGACCTTTCGCAAGCACATACACCTCACGACTCTTTGGCCGCGAGGCCTTCGGCTTACGGATCAACACCTTACGGTACCCTCCTCGCAGATCCCTCAGGAGGGCATCAAACCCCTCCCCCTGAAACCCCTTGAACAGCAGGTCACCTCCCTTGCCCAGTACCATTGCGGCAAAATCGACGGCCAGTTCCACCAGATACATGCTACGCGGCTGATCAACGGCTCCCATACCACTAATATTGGGGGCCAAATCCGACATTACAAGGCTGACTGTGGCACCGTTAAGCACTTCCATCAGCGCGGCAAGGGCTTCATCTTCACGAAAATCGCCCTGCAGGAACTCGACACCGGGCAAGGGTTCCATGGGCAGGATATCGAGCGCAATAATGCGACCCTTGTCACCGAGCTGCTGTGCGGCATACTGAGACCAGCCACCAGGTGCAGAACCCAGGTCCACCACCACCGAACCGGGACGCAGAATGCGGTCTTTTTGCTGTATCTCGTCCAGCTTGTAGACCGCCCGCGACCGATAGCCCTCGCGTTGCGCACGTTTGACGAATTCATCATCGAAATGCTTTCTCAGCCACTGGTGGCTACTTTTGCTTCTGCCCATCGTCGACTGTCTACCGGTGAATGATTACCCGTATAATAACTTGCCATGTCACTGACCGAAAAAATGAAACGCGAGCTGCGGGGCCGCGGACACACACTAAAACCCGTCGTCAGCATGGGGAATGCCGGCCTCAGCAAGGCGGTACTCCGGGAGATTGAGTTATCCCTGGAGCATCATGAACTGATGAAAATCAGGATCGGCGCTGCCGACCGCGAGCAACGCAAGGCCATTATTACCGAAATCTGCACCACCTGCGGGGCCGAACTGGTACAGGCTATCGGGCACATTGCGCTCATCTACCGGAAAAAGCCGAATTAGCCTCGGTTTTTCTGACCTGCGGCAACCAGCACCAGGCCCAGCACACTTGTTATTATAAACAGCACACTGGCCATGCCATGCAGCTGGCCAAAGCGTGGCGTGTCCGTCAGCCCCTGTGCACGCAACTCGACTACCATCGGGGTAATTACAAACTGGCCAATGACAATGAGCAACAACATGCCGACAATAATGAGCGCGCGCCAGTTGACGGCCCTGAAGTTCAACCCATTAAAAACCAGCAGCAATCCACCACAACACAAACCAAGGTAACTGGTGACAGTGAACAAACTGCCGGCGATGCTGCCGGCCAGTGCCCGGTCATCCAGCTCAGCAAATAGCAGGGGTGCCACGATGAAGCCGGCCACCCACAACGCCCCGACCCACAGGGTAAGGAGGATGCGTTCAAGAGCGGAGAGCAATTTTCTGGTCAACGGTAAAATATTTTCGCGGATGCGATCTGCTCCTACGGATTCTTTTCAGTGCTATATATACCGGACCTCGATGATTTCGAGGCTGCGCTCGCCACCCGGTACGATGACCGACACGACATCACCCTCCATTTTGGTAATCAGGGCACGGGCAATCGGTGAATTAATGGAAATCATACCGACCTTGATATCGGCTTCATCCTCACCAACGATCTTGTATACAACCGCTTCCTCGGTATCTTCATCCATCAGTTCAACGGTGCAACCAAACACCACTTTGCCATTGGCATCCAGCGTGGTGACATCAACAATATGCGCATGGCTCAACTTGCCCTCGATCTCCTTGATACGACCTTCTGCAAAACTCTGCTGCTCGCGGGCGGCGTGGTATTCAGCATTCTCTTTCAAATCACCATGGGCACGTGCTTCCGCAATGGCCTGGATAATGCGTGGACGGTCCACCGTCTTCAGGCGCGACAGTTCCTCGCGCAACTTTTCAGCGCCTTTTGCGGTAATGGGTACTTTCGTTGTCATGTTCTCTACTCCTGGTGCAGGCTCTGCAGGCTGCTGACGTTACCTGTATCCAGGTAGTCGAGCGCCAGACAGGTCGCGCGGGCACCGGCCATCGTTGTGCTATAGGAAATCTTGTTGTACAGGGCTGTTCTGCGAATTGTAAATGAATCAGCGATCGCCTGTTTACCCTCGGTGGTATTGACGATCAAGTCAATCTGGCCGTTCTTCATCATGTCGACGATGTGTGGCCGCCCCTCCATGACCTTGTTGACGACACCGCATTCAGTGCCATCTGCGCTGATCGCAGCCGCGGTTCCCCGTGTGGCTACCAGTTTAAAACCTTTCTTCGTTAAATCGCGTGCCAGGGCAACCACGTCATTGCGGTCTGCCTTGCGTACACTCAGGAATGCAGTCCCACTGACAGGGACTGCATTACCGGCACCCTGCTGCGCCTTGGCAAAGGCCTCGCCAAAGGTACGGCCAATCCCCATGACCTCACCTGTTGATTTCATTTCCGGCCCGAGCAGGGGATCAACTCCCTGGAACTTGATAAACGGAAACACGGCTTCCTTGACGGAAAAGAATGCCGGTTTGCAGGGCTCTGTCATACCCTGAGCCTGCAGTGACTTGCCGGCCATGACACTGGCAGCAATCTTGGCCAGCGGTCGCGAGGTTGCCTTGGACACAAAGGGCACGGTGCGCGAGGCACGCGGATTGACCTCGATCAGGTAGATATCATCGCCCTTGACGGCAAACTGGGTGTTCATCAGACCATGCACTTTCAGCTCTTTTGCCATCCGTGCGACCTGGTCGCACATACGTGCCTGTATATCCTCGCTGAGGGTATAGGGTGGCAATGAACAGGCGGAATCACCCGAGTGTACGCCCGCCTGCTCGATATGTTCCATGATGCCGCCGATCAACACATCTTCACCGTCACAGATGGCGTCGATATCGACCTCGACGGCATCATCCAGAAAACGGTCGAGCAACACCGGCGAATCGTTCGATACCTGCACGGCTTCGCGCATGTAACGCGCCAGGTCATCTTCCGAGTACACGATTTCCATGGCACGGCCACCCAGCACATAGGAGGGGCGTACCACCAGCGGGTAACCCACTTCATCTGCGAGCGCCAGTGCCTGTTCGGCATCGGATGCAATCTGGTTGGATGGCTGCAGCAAGCCCAGCTTCTTCACCATTTGCTGGAAGCGCTCACGGTCTTCGGCGTGATCGATGGCGTCTGCCGAGGTGCCGATAATCGGGGCACCGTTCGCCTCCAGACCACGCGCCAGTTTCAGCGGCGTTTGCCCGCCATACTGTACGATCACACCCTTGGGCTGTTCAACGTGGATGATCTCCAGCACATCTTCCAGGGTCAGCGGTTCGAAATACAGGCGGTCGGAAGTATCGTAATCGGTTGAGACCGTCTCCGGGTTACAGTTGACCATGATGGTCTCAAAACCGTCTGCGCGGCAGGCCATGGCCGCATGCACACAGCAGTAATCAAACTCGATGCCCTGCCCGATCCGGTTCGGCCCCCCACCCAGCACCATGATTTTTTCATTTGCGGTGGGCACCGATTCGCATTCCTCTTCATAAGTGGAATACATGTAGGCTGTCGAGGTTGAAAACTCGGCCGCACAGGTGTCCACGCGCTTGTAGACCGGGCGTATCGCCAGGTCATGCCGGCGGCGACGCACCTTGCCCTCGGTACAATCCAGTAAGCGCGCCAGCCGGCGGTCAGAAAACCCCTTGCGTTTCAGCGCCCGCAGGTGGTCACCATCTAGCTGCTCCACGCTCAGCGAACGCAGGCGGCTTTCCTCCGCCACCAGGTCACCGATTTGCGCCAGGAACCAGGGATCTACCGCCGTCAGCTCAAACAGTTCCTGCGGCGTCAGGCCGGCGCGAAAACCGTCCGCGATGTTCCACAAGCGTTCCGGGCGCGCGATGCGCAGCTCTTTAATCAGTTCACCCCGTGTTTCATCGGCTGACAGGTCAAAAATCTCGTCCAGCCCATCGACACCCGTTTCCAGACCGCGCAAGGCTTTTTGCAGGGATTCCTGGAAAGTACGACCGATGGCCATCACTTCGCCCACGGATTTCATCTGCGTACCCAGCACCGGTTCGGCCTGCGGAAATTTTTCAAAGGTAAACCGCGGCACCTTGGTAACCACGTAATCAATTGTCGGTTCGAAGGAAGCCGGCGTGGCCCCACCGGTGATCTCGTTCTGCAATTCGTCGAGGGTAAAACCGACGGCCAGCTTCGCAGCCACCTTGGCAATCGGAAAGCCGGTCGCCTTGGACGCCAGTGCGGATGAGCGCGACACACGCGGGTTCATCTCGATCACGATCATGTGACCGTTTTCAGGATTGATCGCAAACTGCACGTTCGATCCGCCAGTCTCCACGCCAATCTTGCGCAGCACCGCATTCGATGCATCGCGCATCAACTGGTATTCCTTGTCCGTCAGGGTCTGTGCCGGCGCAACGGTGATCGAGTCGCCGGTATGCACTCCCATGGGATCGAGATTTTCAATGGAGCAGATAATGATGCAGTTGTCGTTCCTGTCACGCACCACTTCCATCTCGAATTCTTTCCAGCCAAGGATGGACTCTTCCAGCAGCACCTCGGTGGTGGGCGACAGGTCCAGGCCATGTTCGCAGATAGCAACAAACTCTTCCTTGTTGTAGGCGATGCCACCACCACTGCCGCCCATGGTGAAGGATGGCCGTATAATAATCGGGTAACCGATTGAGGCTTGCACCTGGTGTGCTTCCTCCATGCTGTGCGCCACGCTGGCACGCGGTGTACTCAGGCCGATCTCGGTCATGGCCTTGCGAAACAGGCCACGGTCCTCGGCCATATCGATGGCCTCGCGACTGGCACCGACCAGTTCCACGCCGAATTTTTCCAGTACGCCTTCGCGTACCAGGTCGAGCGCACAGTTCAGCGCGGTCTGCCCGCCCATGGTCGGCAGCAAGGCATCCGGTCGTTCCTTCTCGATAATGTGCGCCACCGTTTTCCAGTGCACCGGCTCGATATACACGGCATCGGCCATGTCAGGGTCGGTCATGATGGTGGCCGGATTGGAGTTCACCAGTACCACCCGGTAGCCTTCCTCGCGCAGCGCCTTGCAGGCCTGTGCGCCGGAGTAGTCGAACTCGCATGCCTGACCAATAACAATCGGACCGGCACCAATGATCAGGATACTGTTGATGTCGGTACGCTTCGGCACTAGGCCTGCCTCGCCTTGATGGCAGCAACGAAACGGTCAAACAGCGGAGCCACATCGTGCGGGCCGGGACTGGCTTCCGGGTGTCCCTGGAAACTGAACGCCGCACAATCGGTACGCGCCACCCCCTGTAGTGAGCCATCAAACAGGGAGCGGTGTGTGGCCACCAGGTTCTCCGGCAGGCTGGCGTCATCGACGGCAAAGCCGTGATTCTGGCTGGTGATCAAGACCTGGCTGTTCTCCAGATCCTGTACCGGGTGATTGGCGCCATGATGGCCGAATTTCATCTTCACCGTCTGCGCACCACTGGCGAGTGACAGCAACTGGTGACCCAGGCAAATACCGAAGAGCGGCAGGCCGCTGCCGAGTAATTCACGGATGGCATCAATGGCATACTCGCACGGCTCCGGGTCACCGGGTCCATTGGACAGAAACACACCGTCCGGTTGCAGGTCCAGCACCTTGCTGGCAGGGGTGGTTGCCGGGACTACCGTCAGGCGACAGCCACGGTCGACCAGCATGCGCAGAATATTGCGCTTTACACCAAAGTCATAGGCCACTACGTGCAGTGGCAGGTCTGCTGTGCTTTTGTCATGGGGCAGACCATTTTCCAGTGCCCAGGACCCTTGCTGCCACGGGTAGGGCTCCGTGGTCGTGACCACTTTAGCAAGGTCCATGCCCTTCAGCCCCGGGAACTCACGCGCCTGTGCCACGGCTGCCTGTTCATCAATAGTGTCTCCGGCCATGATGCAGCCGGCCTGCGCGCCCCGGTCCCTCAGGATACGGGTCAAGCGCCGCGTGTCGATATCGGCGATACCGATAACACCACGATCCTTCAGGTAGTCTTGCAGTGATGACTGACTGCGCCAGCTGCTGGCAAGCAGTGGCAGATCGCGGATCACCAGGCCAGCACAATGAATCGCTGCGGCCTCCTCGTCTTCCGGGTTGGTTCCGACATTACCGATATGCGGGTAGGTCAGGGTGACGATCTGCTGTGCGTAGGAGGGATCGGTGAGGATTTCCTGGTAGCCTGTCATGGCGGTATTGAAAACCACCTCACCGCTTATATGTCCATCAATACCTATAGCGGTGCCACGGAAGAGACTTCCGTCTGCTAGGGCCAACAGGGCCGCTTTCTTCAACAGGACCTCCGCGTCTGACGTAGAAAACGGGAGGGTTCCCGAGGAACCTTCCCGTTCAAGGACAAGCGATTAAACCACCAAAATCTGGCGCGAATTGTACTGGATGGGACTGGGGGTTGTCTATGGCGCCGAAGACATAGCGACGGGTTATCTAGAGCCCCAGTACGTCCTGCATATCAAACAGGCCCGATTCCTGCTCCATCAGCCAGGCCGCGGCCCGGACAGCGCCGTTGGCAAAGGTCATGCGGCTGGAGGCCTTGTGGGTGATCTCGATGCGTTCACCCATACCGGCGAACATCACCGTGTGATCACCGACAATGTCACCGGCACGGATAGTCTCGAACCCGATAGTCTTGCGGTCGCGTTCCCCGGTATGGCCCTCACGCCCATACACTGCGCAGGTCTTCAGATCACGGCCCAGGGCATCGGCAACCACCTCACCCATCCGCAAGGCCGTGCCCGAAGGGGAATCCACCTTGTGGCGATGATGTGCCTCGACAATCTCAATGTCGACGTCATCACCCAGCACACGTGCCGCCGTATCCAGCAGCTTGAGACACAGGTTGACACCGACGCTCATATTCGGTGCAAACACGATGGCGATATCCTGTGCAGCCGCTGCAATGTGCACTTTCTGCTCATCACTGAAGCCGGTGGTGCCAATCACCATGCGGCGGCCAGCTTGCCTGCAGATCTCCAGATTGGCGAGTGTAGACTCGGGCCGGGTGAAGTCGATCAGGACATCGAACGCGCCGCTCACCGCGGCCAGATCGGTGCCCACAACAATATCCAGTTTGCCGATGCCTGCGAGGTCACCGGCATCACTGCCAAGCAAGGTACTCTCAGGGTGTTCCAGTGCAACACTGACTTCCAGTCCGTCTGTGTGCTGGCAGGCTTCGATCAGGCTGCGGCCCATGCGACCGGCAGCACCGGTGATTGCGATTCTTGTCATGGTTGGGTGTTCATCTTCTTTTTTGATGAGCAGAGATTGGGAGTTTCATTTAATTAAGTCAATATGAATTCGGGGGAGGTGCATTTTCTGGCTGCGGGTTTCGCCCTGCGGGGCGAGGCACTTTCTCTTGCTTGCCCAAGAGAAAGTACCCAAAGAGAAGGGCACCCGGTGCACTCATCGGCTCACGCCGATGCCCTGCGTTCCTCGCCAATCCGGGGGCGCGCACAACTCGGCAGGCAAGCCTGCCTCAAACAGGGCGCGCGCCTGATCCCGGATTGTCTGCGGTACTCGGTGAGTGCAGACGGTCCTTGGGGTGGTGGTTTTGAAGTTCACCCCCCGTCTGGCGCAGCCGAGCATCGCAGTGAAGACCGGATAGAGCTTGCGTCCTGTCTGAGCGAGTCGAGCCCAGCGAGATCGCGAGTTGCGCAAGCGCCGGGATTCACGAGAAGCACAGGGAACCCGCGTAGCGGGCCAGCCTCCGGGTTCGCCTTTCTTTTGGTACTTTTCTTTGGCGACGCAAAGAAAAGTACAGGAACACTTGGGCAAGCAAGAGAAAGTATCTCGCCCCTTAGGGCGAAACCCTGAAACCCAATTAACCACCCAACCCATCAAAAAACTTCTTCACACCATCCAGCCAGGATTTTTCCTGCGGACTATGCCGCCCACCGCCCTCATCCACATGTCCTTCAAATTCCTTCAACAAATCCTTCTGCTTACGCGTCAACTTGACGGGCGTTTCAACCGTCACCTTGCACAACAGGTCACCCACGGGGCCACCACGGACCGGCTTCACACCCTTGCCGCGGATACGGAACATCCTGCCCGTCTGCGTCTCGGGTGGAATCTTGAGATTGACCCGTCCATCCAGTGTCGGCACTTCCAGTTCACCGCCAAGTGCGGCCGTCACAAAACCAATCGGCACATGACAATAGAGATTGCTTTCTTCGCGCTGAAAGATGGAATGCTCCTTGACCTGTACCTGTACATAGAGATCACCCGGCGGTCCACCACTCTCGCCTGCTTCCCCCTCACCGGCAAGGCGGATGCGGTCACCGGTATCGACACCGGCGGGTATTTTGACTGACAGGGTTTTGTGCTCCTGTACCCTGCCCTTGCCGTGGCACGCGGTACAGGGATCAGTAATAATGGTGCCAGTACCTCGACAATGCGGACAAGCCTGCTGCACTGAGAAAAACCCTTGCTGCATGCGTACCTGGCCATGCCCGCCACAGGTAGTGCAGGTTGTCGGTGAACTGCCCTTTTTTGCGCCACTGCCGTCACACTGCTTGCATTCCACCATTGTGGGTACACGAATTTTTACTTCGGTACCAGCGACTGCATCTTCCAGTGACAAATCCAGGTTATAACGCAAATCAGAACCGCGATAGACTCGCTGGCCACCACCATGCCCACCACCGCGCCCACCACCAAAGATATCGCCAAACACGTCACCGAAGATATCGTTGAAACCACCGGCACCAGCACCGGCCCGGCCAAAACCACCGCCCATCGAGGGATCAACACCGGCGTGCCCGAACTGGTCATAGGCGGCCCGCTTCTGCGAGTCGTTCAGCACCTCGTAGGCTTCCTTGCACTCCTTGAATTTCTCCTCGGCACCTGCATCATCCTGGTTACGGTCCGGATGGTGCTTTTGTGCGGCGCGCCGGTAAGCCTTTTTTAATTCGGCCTCACTGCAATTTTTGGAGACACCGAGGACTTCGTAGTAATCACGTTTCGACATAATCTTTTATCTTGACTCTCCGCAGTACGGCAAAAATCCGAACCCGGTATAACCGGGTCCGGACCGATGGTGTTACCGGAAGCGCGGAATACTGTTACTTGCTATCAGCGTCCTTCACTTCTTCAAACTCGGCATCGACGACATCATCAGCCGCGCCACTGGCATCAGCTTCCGGTGCAGCGGCGCCTTCGGCAGTTTCCTGCCCTGCCTGTTCCTTGTAGACACGTTCGGCCAGCTTGCCGGACTTCTCGCCAAGTTCACCGACCTTCGCCTCGATGGCGGCCTTGTCGTCACCCTTCATGACCTCCTGCAGCGCCTCGATGGCCGACTCGATGTCCTTCTTCTCGGACTCTTCGACCTTGTCACCCAGATCGGACAGTGACTTGTTGGTGGCGTGTATCAGACCATCGGCCTGGTTACGGACGTCAATCAGTTCGTGGAACTTGCGGTCTTCCTCGGCATGCGACTCGGCGTCCTGGACCATGTTGTCGATTTCTTCATCCGACAGGCCACTGGAGGCCTTGATCTGGATTGACTGCTCCTTGCCGGTCGCCTTGTCCTTGGCAGAGACATGCAGGATACCGTTGGCATCGATATCGAAGGTCACATCAATCTGTGGTACACCACGCGGTGCCGGCGGAATATCGCTCAGGTCAAAGCGGCCCAGCGACTTGTTGGCCGTGGCCACATCACGTTCACCCTGCAAGACATGCACCGTCACAGCAGACTGGTTGTCATCGGCGGTGGAAAACACCTGGTTTGCCTTGGTCGGGATGGTGGTGTTCTTCTCGATCAGCTTGGTCATCACACCACCCAGCGTTTCGATACCCAGTGACAGCGGCGTCACATCAAGCAACAGCACGTCCTTGACATCACCACCAAGCACACCACCCTGAATCGCCGCACCAATGGCAACCGCCTCGTCCGGATTCAGGTCCTTGCGAGGTTCCTGACCAAAGAAGTTCTGTACCGCTTCCTGTACTTTTGGCATCCGTGTCTGACCACCGACCAGGATGACGTCATCGATGTCGCTGGCAGACAGCCCGGCATCCTTGAGTGCGGTTTTGCACGGATCAATGGTACGATCGATCAGCTCTTCAACCAGGGATTCCAGCTTGGTACGCGTCAACTTCATATTCAGGTGCTTCGGGCCACTGGCATCGGCCGTAATATAGGGCAGGTTCACATCGGTCTGCTGGCTGGAGGACAACTCGATCTTGGCCTTTTCCGCACCCTCCTTGAGGCGCTGCATGGCCAGCGGGTCACCGCGCAGATCCATACCCTGGTCTTTCTTGAATTCATCCGCCAGATAGTCGATCAGGCGCCTGTCAAAATCTTCACCGCCGAGGAAGGTATCGCCGTTGGTAGACAGCACCTCGAACTGGTGCTCACCATCCACATCGGCAATTTCGATAATGGAAATATCAAAGGTGCCGCCACCCAGGTCATAGACGGCAATCTTGGAATCACCGCGCTTCTTGTCCATCCCATAGGCCAGTGCCGCTGCCGTCGGTTCGTTGATGATGCGCTTGACCTCCAGACCGGCGATACGCCCGGCATCCTTGGTCGCCTGGCGTTGCGAATCATTGAAATAGGCCGGTACGGTAATGACGGCCTCGGTGACTGGCTCGCCGAGATAGTCCTCCGCCGTGCTTTTCATCTTCTGCAGGATACGTGCAGACACTTCCGGCGGCGCCATGGCCTTGCCCCGTGCCTCGACCCAGGCATCGCCATTTTCCGCCTTGACAATCTTGTAAGACACCATGTCGATATCACGCTGCACCACATCCTCATCGAAGCGACGTCCGATCAGGCGCTTGACCGCAAACAGGGTATTGCTGGGATTGGTAACCGCCTGGCGCTTGGCCGCCTGGCCAACCAGGACCTCGTCACCATCGGCAAAACCGACAATGGACGGTGTGGTGCGATCGCCCTCGCTGTTCTCAATCACCCGGGCCTCTTTGCCTTCCATCACCGCCACACAGGAGTTGGTGGTGCCCAGGTCAATTCCAATAATTTTACCCATTTTCTCTAATCTCCATGTAACTTTTTGATATATATGAATATGGACCTATCTGCCTATAACCCACTAGGTGGGGGCGACAATCCGAAAAATCAAGTCTGCGCCTGCATTTAGTTGGGCCCGGGCACCTTTGAAACAATCACCATGGCCGGGCGGATCAGCCGTTCATTCAGGATATAGCCTTTCTGCACCACGGTGACAATGGTATTCGGCTCAACGTCGTCGCGTTCCTGCATAGACATGGCCTGGTGAAAATCCGGATCAAAACGTTCATCCTGGGGATTTACTTCCTTGATAGCCACTTTCTCCATGGCGTTTGTGAGCATTTGCAGGGTCAGTGCAACACCCTCCTTGAGCTTGCCGGGGTCATCAGCGCCGCTATCAAAAGCCGCCAACCCCATCTCCAGGCTGTCTCTGACAGGTAACAGTTCATTGGCAAAACGCTCCAGCGCAAACTTGTGTGCATTCGCCAGATCCCGCTCGGAACGCTTGCGCAGGTTATCCATCTCTGCCTGCATGCGCACAACCTGGTCCCAGTGTTCATCCGCCTTGCCACGCGCATCTTCCAGCAAGGCTGTTAACTCGGCGTGCTCAGACACGCCATCCGTGTTGAGTTCCGCCTCTTCACCGGCGAACTCCGAGAGCACATCCTCATTTGAATCGTCTGCACTATTTTCTTTATCTGACATACAGTTACTCCATATTCATGATACACATTGCAATCTCTGCCAAACCTCTGACCGCGGGTAGCCAGATCTTGGTTTACGATATGGGGATTATTCCTTCTGATTCAAGGCAGCGCCCAGCAAGCGTGCCGTGGCATCGACAATCGGGATCACCCGATCGTAGGCCATCCTGGTTGGACCAATGACACCCAGCACCCCCAGTACCTCGCCATCCGCCGAGTAGGGGGCGGTCACCATACTGCATTCGTCCAGCATCTGGTAACCGGATTCATCGCCAATAAAAATCTGGATGCCGTCACTGCGCACGCACTGATCCAGCAAATGCAGTATGTCGCGCTTCTGATTAAAAGCATCAAATAACTTGCGCAGATTATTGATGTCACAGAGCTCTTCGAACTCCATCAGGTTGGTTTGTCCCGCCATGACATAATCATCGTTCTGCTTGGACTCCAGCACCTGGTCCGCCATCTGCATGGCCATCAGCATCATGCTGTTCAGGCTGCTGCGCGTTTCCTGCATTTCGTGCAGCAAGGTCGCACGCACTTCGGCAAGGTCCTTGCCGGCGAACATTGCATTTAAATAGTTCGAGGCCTGCTGCAGTTCGGCAGGACTCTGATGCTTCTCGGTATCGAGCATACGGTTTTGTACTTCATCCTCGCCAGTCACCAGTACCGCCAGCACCCGGTTTCCCGACAGCGCTAGAAACTCCACGTGTTTGAACAAGGCGTGCTCGTGAGTCGGCAGGGTCACCACACCTGCCATGTGGGTAATACCGGAAAGCAGGCCCGAAGCAGACTCCACCAGGTCTTTCGGCGTCTGCTCCAGCGACAGCTCAATGCGCATTTTTTCAATCGAACGGCTATCCAGCGGTTGTACCGTCAACAGCGTGTCAACAAAAAAGCGGTAGCCCTGCACCGTGGGCACACGCCCTGCAGAGGTATGGGGAGAGCAAATAAACCCCAATTCCTCCAGATCGGCCATGACATTACGGATAGTCGCCGGACTCAGGTCCAGACCGGCATCGCGAGCCAGGGTGCGTGAACCCACGGGCTGACCATCGCGCACGTAATGGTCAATCAATGACCTCAGCATCAGCTGGGCGCGATCGGGCAATTCAGATTGTGTGTCAGACATAGCCTGGAAGTCAGTTGCTTGATACCGTCCCGACATGATAATAGATTTAGCACTCCAAGCGGTAGAGTGCTAGCACAAACCAATGGATAGTTGGCGCACCCCGTGAGTCATGTTAGTTTCACGCCCTATTATGGAATCGCCATGACATCCCATTTCACGCACATTGGCCTCATTGGCAAGACGGAAGACGCCCATGTCACGACGACCCTGCGCGCGTTAATTACCTACCTGGAACAGCGAAAAACAGAAATTTTGCTCGATGAAGACCTCGCCAACATCCTGCCGGACAGCCCACATGCCATCGTCGACCGGGAAACACTGGCAAAAACATGCGATTTGGCCATCGTGGTCGGTGGCGATGGCACCCTGCTGAATGCTGCCCGCAGCCTGGCAGAATCCGGGATTGCCGTGCTCGGCGTCAATCTGGGGCGTCTGGGTTTTCTGGTGGATGTGTCACCCGAGGACATGCACAGGCAACTGGATAAAATTCTTGGCGGTGATTTCAGCGAGGAGCAACGCACCCTGCTGCACATGACGGTCACACGCAACGGTGACATTCTCAGTGAAAGTTCGGCACTCAACGATGTCGTCGTACACAAGAAAGACATCGCCCGCATGATTGAACTTGACACCTGGATTGACGGCCACTTCCTGAATACCAACCGCTCTGATGGCCTGATCGTATCTACGCCGACGGGATCCACCGCCTATGCCCTCTCCGGTGGCGGTCCGATCCTGCACCCAAGTCTGGATGCCATCACGCTGGTACCGATTTGCCCGCACACACTCAGTAACCGGCCGATTGTAATTCACGGCGAGTCCGAAATAGAAATCATCATTCACAGGGGTACACTGGAGGCCACGGTGTCCTGTGATGGACAGGTTTATCAATCACTTGAAGCCGACGACCACATTACCATCTGCAAGCACGATCATGTGCTGCGCCTGCTGCACCCGCCGGGGCATGATTACTTCGCTGTATTGCGGGAAAAATTACGCTGGAGTGAACAGCCCTGAAGGCGCTGACTAATTACCATGCTCACACATATACACGTTCGTAACCTGGCGATTGTCGACGAAATAGAGGTAGAACTGACAACCGGCATGACCACGCTGACCGGTGAAACCGGTGCCGGCAAATCCATCCTGGTGGATGCGCTGGGTCTGGTGCTCGGTGATCGTGCTGACACCGCGGTGATACGGCAGAACTGCGAGCGTGCAGAAATTTCAGCCGGCTTTGATATCCAGGAGCTCCCTGCCGCCAGTGACTGGCTGGCGGAGCAGGAACTTGACAGAGATGGCGAGTGCCAGTTGCGTCGCATTGTTAATCGCGAAGGCCGTACGCGTGGTTACATCAATGGCCAGGCTGTACCCATGCAGTCACTGCGTGAACTGGGTGAACAACTGGTCGATATCCACGGGCAACATGAACATCAATCATTACTGCGCAGTCACGTGCAGCAACAGTTACTCGATTCCTTCGGCGGGCATCAATCACTGCTGGAGAAGCTGACTGCGTGCTACAGCGAATGGAAAACGGTGCATGGTGAGCTGCACAGCGTATTCGCGAACAATACCGATCGTGATGCACGACTGGACCTGCTGCGGTATCAACGACAGGAACTGGAATCACTGGGACTGAGTGCAGAAGACGTAAGAAACATCGATGCGGAGCATGCCCGCCAGGCTAATGCCGGCCGACTGCTCGAGTCATCGCAGCGGGGGCTGGATCGTCTTGATGCCGATGAAGGACCGTCCGCCAGTTCCCTGGTAAATCAGACCCTGGATGAACTCGGTGACCTTGCCGGGCTGGACAGTGGACTTGAAGAAGCAACGCAGCTGTTAAGCGAAGCCGCTGTACTAATACAGGAAAGTGCCGGGTCGCTACGGCACTATACCGAACGGCTCGACCTTGACCCGGAGCGACTGCAATGGCTGGAGCAACGCATCGGCATCCTGCACGACCTGGCACGCAAACACCGCTGCAGCCCGGAAGACTTGCCATTGATCAGGACAAGGATTTGTAAAGAACTGGACAGCATCGAACATGCCGACGAGCACCGTGAAGCAATGCAGGCCAGGCTTGCAACACTGGAACAGGATTACCTCGACACAGCCAGGCAGTTAACCGCCAAACGCACCCGGGCCGCTAAAGCCTTCAGCAAGCAAATTACCGATGCCATGCAAACACTCGGCATGGCCGGCGGTATTTTTACTATCCGCATCAAACCCCGCAGCGGAAAGACCTTTAGCTCACAGGGGTTGGATGACATTGACTTCATGGTTAGCGCAAATCCCGGTCAGCCGGTGCAGCCTTTGATCAAGGTTGCCTCGGGTGGCGAACTGTCACGCATCAGTTTATCCATTCAGGTCATCTCGGCCAGCAGTGAAACCATCCCCACATTAATCTTCGATGAAGTTGACAGCGGTATTGGTGGCGGTGTTGCTGAAATCGTCGGCCAGAAACTGCGTGCACTGGGTAATGAGCGGCAAGTATTGTGTGTCACGCACCTGCCACAGGTCGCAGCACTCGCACATCAGCAAATGCAGGTCACCAAGCTTTCCAGCAAGGACACCACCCGTACCCGCATACGACCATTGAGCGAAGAAGAGCGTATTGACGAACTGGCGCGTATGCTGGGCGGAGTAAAAATTACGCGCCAGACGAGAGAGCACGCACGGGAGATGCTGCAACAGGGGCAAACACCTGCCGCGGAAAGGGAAAAAGGCTGAGTACCCCCTCTCCCTGGCCCTCTCCCGGAGAGGGGATTTTATCGTTCTTGTAAATCCTAAGGCACTTGGCAATTCTTGCAAATGCCATACATGTACAGACAGTGGTCGGTTAATTCGTAACCCAGATCTGCCGCAATAGCCTTTTGCCGCTTTTCAATGGTGTCGTCATTAAACTCGTCCACTTTCCCGCATTTCACGCACAGTATATGATCGTGGTGACTGCCCTCGTTGAGTTCGAAGACGGAGTGCCCGCCCTCGAAGTGATGCCGATTAACCAGGCCGGCTGCTTCAAACTGCGTGAGCACCCGGTAGACAGTGGCCAGCCCAATATCTTCACCGGTATCCAGCAATGCCTTGTAGACATCTTCTGCGCTCTGATGCCGACTACTGGTATGTTCCAGGATGTCCAGAATCTTCATTCTGGGCAGGGTG
>Ga0316190_10000102_pt1 | contig 51009 bp, 42 predicted proteins | sample Eddworburrow2_MG_FD_204929 | JGI IMG/M metagenome (GOLD analysis project Ga0316190, IMG submission 204929) | Coastal sediment microbial communities from Maine, United States - Eddy worm burrow 2 | ecosystem: Environmental > Aquatic > Marine > Coastal > Sediment | place: USA: Maine | collected...
GCTTAACTGCCAGCTCCAGTCCTTCCTGGCCCGATGCCGCCTCCCCTACTAATGTTAACGAATCAACCAGCGCAATCAGATCAGCAACGCCTTTTCTAAATAAAGGGTGATCATCAATGGCTATTACAGTGTGGTTTTTTTCTATATTCATTATATAACTCACCTATTTAATGCATTTTTTTTCAACTTCCATATCCATAGCCACCTCTTGTGACATCGTTTGTTTGAAATCCACAATATTTTTTGCAGCTGTTGGAAATGCCAGTTCTACCCGTGTTCCCCCTTCTTCACGCCTCGATATTTCAATTTCCCCTTCAAGCCTGCTGGCTCGTTCATTTATTATGGCCAGCCCATGATGGTTTCGACGCGCAGCCAATTCAGGTATTCCAACACCATCATCTTCAATGCTAATTGTGACCCGACAGCTGCTGCTATCAAAAAGCAATTTAACCTGCACACTCTCAGCTTTTGAGTGACTAATGGCATTGGATAGCACTTCTCGCACTACCTGCAGAACATGAATTTCCTGATGCGCATTAAGCTGGCACCCCTCCAATTGATTTTCCAATGAAATTTGGATGTCAGTTCGCCCCTGCCAGTCTTCAACTGTCTTCTCAATGGCTTTGGTTAAGCCACTCTCTTCAATTTTCAGACGGAAAGTTGTTAACAGCTCTCTTAATTGACGGTATGCCGAGCTAATGCCATCTCGCATTTCACCGATGATAGCTTGAACTTCCTGCTCAGTATTGGGCTTAGCAATAGTCATATCCAAACGCGTCGCTTGAATTTTTAGATAAGATAACGATTGAGCCAACGAATCATGCAATTCACGTGCAATGGCACTACGCTCTTCTAACAAGGCCAATCTTCTGGATTCACTAACACGTTGAGTAAGATTAAGCGCCATACCTACGTGACGAGCAACTGTTTCTAACATTTGCGTTTGCCGCTCTTCTACTCCTCCCTCAGACAAAACCTCCATGAACAGCACACCAACTTGCACATCCTGATCTTTAATAGGAGAAGAAACCAGTTGTACCTGGCGCTCACCAACAGTTGCATTAAAGGTATGGGTAACACCATCAGCGTAACACTCATTGCAATTTAAATGAGAACAAACATCAGGAATCTCTTCTACTGCTTCTCTAGTAGATGCCAACACGAGTTGGCTAGCCAGTGGATTTTTTCCTAAACAGATAGCACCTGGCCCAAAGCCCAGTGGCTTTTCTATATCCCTTAGTAAATCTTCATAGGTCGCATCAGAGAGTGGGGCCTCACTTAAACGATGAATAGTGTTGTACAGCAACTCCAATGATTGATTACTACGCTCCAGATCAATTGTTTTATCTCTTACTCTGGCTTCTAAGTTTGCATACATCTTGGAAAGGTCTACAGACATCACATTAAACGCCGCACCCAATTGCCCTAGCTCATCATCAGCTACGTACTTGGTTCTAACAGAAAAATCACCATGCCTTGCACTATTCGCACAAACCAACAGCCGATCCAATGGCGCCAACACTCTTACTGTAACCAAATACAAGGTAAACAATACGGCACAAAGTGTTAAAGCAAGAGAGACAACCATAGCCAACTTTAGGCTTTGAATCTTTCTCTCAGAGGTCTCTTCCAGTAGGGTTACAAAATTATCAATATCAAAAACAAAATCATTTATCACTGAGAGATATTCTTGTCTGACATTACTACGTAGGCCAGGAGAACTATCACCATATAGATTTTTGACATCTTCCTTATATTTACGAGATTCGGTATAAGCCAGAAATACCGGTTTAATTCCACTATTCCATCTTTGGCTCAAATGCCGATATGCATGCTGTAATTTATGTGTTGAGTCTGTCGGAAGCATCTCAACCAGCACAGGATGAGTAAGACGATAGTCAAATTCCAGCAGCTCCGCCTCAATAGCTCGTGCAATTGAGGGGCTCTTGCTGCTGATATCCTGATCCAAATCAATTGCCGAAAGAATACGATACGACTGCATCCGCAGGGCACCCGCATGATTGATTGCGCCTGCATCTCCACGAATTGTTTCGGTATAAAAAACAGAACTCAACATACCAATAAACGCCAAGGTTGTGATGACCGCCATCGCCAAACCAAGACGCCATGAAGTGGGCTTTTTAAACAGCCTAATCATTTAAAAAAAACCATAAACCACAACCCATTCAAAATCAGTCTACGTGAGCATTAATAAAGAATTTACTTCAGTCTCATATAGATAAGCATCGCCAATTCACATACCGAAACCATATTTTCAGTGTACCTAATATATAGATATCTTACCGGGTTATTTATTCTTATTTTTAACCTTACATAAAATAATTTATTACGCTACACGCCAAAGACACTGATAAATTTCACCTTTATATTTGCTAGAAGAGAGGAATACCTCCAAATAACCAAGCTGGACTCTATTACCTATGCGGATTTAATTCTTAGGCAGATTTTTGTCTATATTTTCAGTATATTACACACCAATCACACAGTACCACCTAAGTAGTATTTTTATAGGTAATCACAGCATTTACAAGAGAGCAGACTACAAATATCCCTTGCAAAAGAGACGTGTTTTTTCATATTGTAGCTCCACCCAAATTTCAGTGCTCAAAACTGCAAACGGGAGTCTCAATGACAACAGAAAACAAACACGAGAGCTCCGCTCACCATCTGCGTGAGTATGGAGCTCAAACACCGGGAACAAAGGGTATTCCTGGTACAAGGCGTTACTCAATGGTTATCGATCTCAGGAAATGCATTGGGTGCATGTCCTGTGTTGTAGCTTGTAAAGCCGAATATGGTGTCCCTCTGGGGGTCTGGCGAACCTGGGTTATGGTGGCAGATAAGGGGAGGTATCCAGATAGCAGACGCATCTTCATGCCTCGCCTGTGTAATCACTGCGATTACCCCATCTGCGTACGCAACTGCCCTACACAGGCCACCTTCAAACATGAAGAGGGCTTTGTGCTACAACGGTACAACCGTTGCATTGGGTGTAGAACCTGTGTCGTAGCATGTCCATACAACGCTAGACATTTCCTACCTGCCAAACGCACCAACAACAACCTTCCTAAACTGGTTGTCGATAAGTGCACCTTCTGTATCCATAGGGTTAAGAAGGGGCTGGTACCTGCATGCGTACAAGCCTGTGTTGGTGGTGCTCGCATCTTTGGCGATGTGAACGACCCCAAGAGCGAAGTGGCAAAACTTACTGCAAAAGAGAAGGTTACAGTACTAAAACCTGAACTTGGCACCAGCCCATCCGTCTACTACATCGGTGGTGATTGGGAAATCATGGATGAAACCCATAACTATAAACACCGCTCAGCTCAGCAGAAGGAGGAGTTCAACACCTTTAAGCGAAACCATCACGGAGATGCATTCGCCGATATCGTAGAAGGTGAGAACACCATGCACCATGTAGGCAAAAACATGTCTGACTTCCTGGCGTCGATACCGCATAAGTTTCACGATGTGGTTGCTGCGCTCAAGAAGCTGCTGTTTGCATAAGGGGGGAGGCTACAATGGAAACTTTAATTACCTATAACGCCGTCCATCACAATCCGTGGGGGACACCCATTACCATTTACTTCTGGCTCGTTGGCGCTAGTGCAGGTTCATTTGTACTCTCTGCCTTTGGCTGGGTATTTGGTATTAAACGCTACAAGCCACTCGCTCTGAGCGCATCAGTACTGGCTATTGGCATGTTGATGATCGTCCCAGTTCTACTGATCTGGGATCTGGGCAAACCGTTCCGCTTCATCTACCTCATGTTACCGGGGTATTGGCACGGCACGGCTCCCATGGCCTGGGGTTCATTATTGATCCTAAGTTATCCGGTCTCGATGTTTGTCTATACCTACTTTGTCATAAAAAATGATCAAAAGTGGGCAAAGATAATCGGCATCATCGCTATTGTTCTCGCCCTCTCAACACACTGGTACACCGGTGTTGTTATGGAGCTTAATCCTGGCCGCTACATCAACCATACACCGCTTGCTCCACTGTTATTTTTAACGGGTGCATTTATATCGGGTATCGGCTTGATGATCCTAGTGCTCTGGATCAAGAACTTCTTTATGAGTGAGGAGAAGAAGATCAAGTGGGCGCTTATGGAGGAGATGGCTCAATATATGATGTATGGCATCGTATTTGACTGCTTTCTGCTCTTTCTCGACTTCATGCAGACACAGTACGGAACCGCAAGTGAGAACATTGGACATCATGAAGTATTGATGAATATCTTCTTCACTCCGTACATAATGCTTGAGACCGTTATCGGCCTACTTCTTCCACTAGTTATTCTATGTTCACCACTCAAGCGTACAAGGCTTGGCGTATATGGCGCCTCCCTTCTAGTCGCCGGCGGTGTATATGGTATGCGCATCTGGTGGGTTATGGGCGGTCAATACATGCAGTCCTTCTATTGATTTGGAGAATAGAATAATGTCAAAAATCAACAGACGAGACTTCTTAAAAGCAGGCGCAGTCGCAACTACTGCAGTTGCAGCTCCCTCCATTGGCTCAGCCATGGAGCTCAAGCTCGGTGGCGCCGACTTTCATCAAATCAGGACCTTTCATGAGCGCAAAAAGACACCATATCTTTGCACCATGTGTCCCTACTTTGATGGCGGATTCTGCTACGAAGAAGCCGGTGAAATTGTAAAGGTCGAGGGCAACCCTGACCATATCGCATCCCGCGGAAAGTTCTGTACCAAAGGACTGGCATCATTCTTTGGTGCATCAGACCCCGACAGAATCCTCGCACCCATGAAACGCTCAGGCCCACGTGGCTCAGGCCAGTGGAAAGAGATCAGCTGGGATGAGGCTATTGCCGAGGTTTCTTCAAAGGTACAAGCCGCTGTCGATGGTAATCCAGACAGCGTTGTCCTGAATGAAGGTGCCTTTAAAGAGGGTGGCACAACCCGCTTCATGGACACACTGGGCTCAAGCTCAGTCATCCGTAGCCGGGTTCCATCCATCAGCAGCGTGGCTAAACAGGCGGTGCTTAAAAAGACCTTTGGTGTGGACTCCACGCTGCCGGACTTTGAAAACACCAAGTATGTCCTAAACTTTGGCGAGAACATTATTGAGACAGCCCTTCCATTGGCTCAACGTCTCACAGATGGCATCGTCAACAACCGCTTGAAGCTTGTCACCTTTGACGTGCGCATGTCGCACACCGCAGGCCGAAGTGACGAGTGGATCCCTGTATTTCCTGGCAGCGATGGCGTAATTGCACTGGCCATGGCCAATGTGATCATGGAAAAAAACCTGGCGAATGTTGATTTCATTAACAACTGGACCAACACCACAGCAGATGAATTGGCTCAGCAGTTAAAAGCATACACGCCAGCTAAGGCACAAAAGGCCAGTGGTGTCTCAGCAAAAGACATCAAGCGTATCGCCATTGAGTTTGCCAAAAGCAAACCCGCAACAGTCGTTAGTCAAAATGGACTGAGCTTCCATAAAGGTGGCGTAGATGCAGAGGCTGCAGCGCAACTTCTGGCTATCATAACCGGCAACATTGATATAGAAGGTGGTAACTGTCTACCACGTCAATTTGACATTGCTTCAATCCAACCAGCCCCTGCCCCTTCAGGCAGTGCTTCACGCCAACTGAATCATACCTTTCCATTTGAGGTAAAAGGTGGCAAGCGCAAAGTACAGGTCATGTTCAATCATATGAGCAATCCTGCCTACTCATCTCCTGCTGCAAGTGTTTGGCGTGACGTACTGAAAGACGAGAACCTGATTCCATACCTGGTTGATTTCAGCCCTTTCATGAGTGAAACATCTGCATTAGCAGATATCATCCTTCCTGATGTGGTTCCAACCGAACGTCATGATATTGGCAGCAGTCCAACAGCACTGCACCCATGGCTCACCAAGACCATTCCTGGTGTTAAAGCTCGAGGCAAGGCACAGGATGTTCGTGAAACCCTGAAAAAGATTGTCGAAACCATCGATGCAGATGGTAGCCGTGGCATGAAAGAGTTTTGGTCCTTTAAAAATGCCAAAGACTGGGTCAAACAAGAGGTGGCTGGCATCGGGCTGGATAAAAAAGGGCTTAAAGCGCTTAAGAAAGGCGTTTATCCAGCTTACGGAAAGATCGACCTCAACACCCGGAAGATCGTCAAAAAAGGCGAGCCTATCCCTGTTGAGTACAAGACTTACGAAGCAGCTGGTTTCGCTACACCCTCTGGCAAGGTTGAGGTCTCTGCTCCAGCATGGACAGAAAACTCACGGCTCTCAAATATCAAGTCAAATGAGTTTGTTTTGACGACTTTCAAGGTGAGCTATCAGAGCCTGTCACGCACATCCAATCTGAAGGTATTGTCAGAGTTGTGGCATGCCAATCCACTTTGGATCAACAAGGAAATCGCTCTGAAACTGGGAATTGGTGACGGCGAGCTGGTCAGAGTAAAGAGTGAAGTTGGCCATTTGGTCACCAAAGCTTGGCTCACTCATGGCATTCATCCTCAGGTCATCGGATTCTCAACCTCTGTTGGGCGTTCTGCTTATGGTAGAGTTGCTCAGGCTGACCCTGCTGCAAAGACACCTCTTGTAGATGACTCACAGGCAGATGAAGACATCCTCGCTAACCTCTGGTGGAGAGATGGTGGAATCAACCCCAACGACATCATTCCCCTGGCCATTGACCCAGTATCTGGGGCACAAGCCTGGAATGATACGGTGGTAACGATCTCACCTGCAGAACCGGGCGACAAGTATGGCGACATCAAAGTCGATAACGCTAAACATGAAGCCATATATAAGAAGCAAATGGGTTAATCCTGGCTTCTTATAAGACTAGATAACGGAGGATGGAAGATTGAAGACAACAACTAAAGCTGTGCTTGCCATCATCGGTGCAATCGTCCTGGTTCTGCTCTTTTCAGCTCTGAGCTGTACCAGTGACCGGTTCACCCGGATCAGCGCCTGTACTGTATGCCATGAGATATTTGTTGATTATGACGAATACAAACCCATTGGCGTCGCAAGCGAAGAGATCGAAGACTACAAACCCAGCGAGGTATTCGAACCCGGTGCTTTCGATGTAACAGTTGGCTGCGCAGAGTGTCATGCCTACCCTTACGAGGAGTACCGTGAATCACCTCACTACGACAACGAGCTCGAAGTACGGCCTGGTTGCGTAGGCTGTCATGAGCCACACAGCGTACGAGAAATCCTAGCTTGGAAATTCATCTACCTTAACAACGGTACAATAAATGAAAGTCCATTCCATGCAGTCTCTAACAGCCTGCGCGATATAGAGATGTGGGAGAACGAACTTCGACCTAAGATGGCAGCAAAAGTACGCCAGCAAATGGTTGAAGAGAAAAGTGAGAAATGTCAGGTTTGCCATAAGACAGAGAGTGAGTGGTGGCAGGATATTGGCCAGCACAAAACCATGAAAGAGAAAGGCGTCTCCTGCATCAACTGTCACTACAACCTTGTCCACGCAGAAGTTCCGTGGCCAGAGATGGAAGAGGAGTAGTCACTAAATGTGTAGCCTAGCTGTGGGTATGAACTTATCCACAGCTGGGTTACTCTAAAGCACTATTCACTATAAATCCCTTGTAGTGAATATGGTATTAACCAGCGGGGGGAACACCGCTAACAACTTGTATTTCTTCGAACTATCAAGTATCCGTGGAGGAAACTATGAAGCGATTGAAAAAGAGTATCAACATAGCAGCAGCAGTAGCAGTAGCTCTAAGCATGGGCCTAACCACCGGTATTGCCGTCGCAGCTGACTGCGACGATGAGGATGCCCTCAAGACGGTTATGAAAAAGGAGTATAAAAAGAAGTGCAAAAAATGCCATGGCTCCAAGGGCAACGGTAAAGGGCCAGGCGCCAAAGGTATGGATCCTTCCCCACCCGATTGGACTGCAGGCACAGAGAGTGATGACGCCAAACTTGTGAAGGTCATCATGGAAGGCACCCCAGACACCGAAATGAAGGGTTGGGCTGAGGGTACTGCAAAGAAAGGTAAGCATGTCTCTGAAGATGCAGCCGGTTCTCTGGTATGCATCATCCGTAACTTCAAGAAATAGTTAGCTACACTTATTCAAGGGGGCATTAATGCCCCCTTGATATAGTTACATCATAAAAAAATATATCCGGGAGGGTAGAGTAATGCTGAAGACGCATAGCGCAAGACTGCTATCACTGATTCTGACTATAGGCCTATTCTTGTTTGCAGGTGCAGCTCATTCCGCAGAAAAAGCAGCACCAGCGCCTGCTCCTGCCCCTGCCCCAAAAGCAGCGGCTCCTGCTGATCCCGCAGCTGATGAAGACACCGTAAACCTCGTATACGGTGATATCGTCATGACAAGAACCAGAGAAGGCATGGAAGAAGGCGAAGTAGAAGCCGTTGTCTTTCCACACTGGTTCCACCGAATTCGTTTTCGCTGCAAGGTCTGCCACGAAGATACCTTTGTAACCAACAAAGGTGAAAACATCGTCGACATGGATCAGATCAGTGCTGGCGAGAAGTGTGGCATGTGCCACGATGGCTCAGTTGCATGGGATCCACTCGAGTGTGAGCTCTGCCACTACTATCCAATGGAGCAACTAGACGCCGAAGCCGCACCACCGCCAGAAGATACCAATCCTGCTAACCTTTTGTTTGCCGGTCGTAGCGGAAAAATGGCTGGTAAAGGTGATCGCCGCAAACCATCAGGCAGCGCCTTCAAATGGGGCGGTGGCTGGCAGCCACGTGCCTTCTCAATGGCAGGTCTTCCAAAGGACAAATACGGTCTCGTAGACTGGATCAAGATAACAAAGAACGGCATGCTCCTGCCAAAGGGTTCCATTGACCCGGATGCGCCACTGTATGAATCACCTGTTCACTATGAATTTGACGAAGAAGGTGAAGAAGACATTGAAGATATGGTGATCAAGGTAAAGAGTAAGAGCATTTCTGAAGTGCTCTTTCCTCACACCCTGCACACCTGGTGGTTGAACTGTAAGAGCTGTCATCCACACCGCTTTGTACGTACCGCAGGTGATACACCAATGACCATGCGAGAGATGGCCAAAGGTTTGTATTGTGGTGAGTGCCACGGTAAGGTTGCTTTCCCTCTTGAGGATTGCGAAAAGTGCCATAACAGAGAGAAGGTTGCCGCATGTAAAGCAAGCGATAATTGCACATTCGACTAAATTGGCATAGTAAACGCATAGCAGGAGCGGTCATGATGAATACAATATTGAGATGTTTAACCATCACATTGTTCTTATTCTCATGTGCCGCTCCTCTTGCTTTTGCAGAGGAGAGAACCCTTCCTAAGAAAATGACACCTGCCAAGCTGGTAAAGTCTGTCCATCGCCAGCTTAAATATATTGATAAACGCCTCCTTTCTGGAAAAAGTGCCGACCAAATCCTAAATAGCGGAAACGATAAAGCTATTTCTATTCTGAATGAGAGCAAGAAAACGCGTGATCTTATTGCTGAACAGATCGAAAAAGGAGAAATGGAAGCTTCTTATTGGGCATTAAAAGATCTTGGCAATGAACTTCGCACTGCCTCAAAACTTGTACGTGCAAAAAGCGTAGCCGCTAAAAAGATAAAAGACGACCTAGATCTAGCCAGAATTAAAAGCGACGCCTATGAAGAGCGTGCCAAGCAACGCGGCATTCATGATGGTAGCGGCGGCAAAGAGGCACACGACCTATTTGAACAAGCTGAAGAAAAGCGCAAAGAAGCCCGCCAACTTGAAAAAAACAAGAAGTATAAAGAATCCACCAGCGCCTATCTCAGCTCAACTGAATTTATAAAAAAAGCCATTGCCACATCAAAACGGCAAGGACATAGCAGCAGCAAAATCAATAAAGAAGAAAAAAGAGCACTGCCTAAAGGGATGACGCCAGAAAAATTGAAAAAATCCGTCATCAGACAATTCAAATATATAGACACCCGCCAGCTATCAGATAAAAGTGCCCAAAAAATAAAAGATAGCGGAAATAGTGAAGCTATAACTATTTTTGATAGGGGACGTAAACGTATTAATACCATAGCAAACAAGATTGACGAAGAGCAGTATGAAGAGGCTTATTGGGCACTAAAAAAACTGGCTAGCTCTTTAAAGCACGCCATGAAACTGGCACTTGCAAAAAAGACCGAAGCCAAAAACAATAAAAATGAGATGGACAGCGCCCGTATTACGAATGACGCCTATCTTGAGCGAGCAAAACAGAGAGGCATTCATGAAGGCAAAGGTGGAACAGAAGCCTTGGAGCTATTTAAAAACGCAGAGAGTGAACGCAGTGATGCCGCCAAAGCAGAATCAGAAGAACAATTTAAGTGGGCATCAAAAGCTTACCAACTCTCAACTGAATTTTTGAAGAAATCAGTCGCTTCGGCAAGAGAATGGCAAAAGGCAAATGAGTAAGGTACATTAAAGAGGATTTAAAGAACTGATAATAAATTATGCTAACATCTAATCCACTGCTAGAACTCAACACATGAAGCAACTCAAGTTACTTCATGTATTACTGCGGCTTTTTTATGCCCTGCCCCTAATCTTTGCTTTTTCAGCAACAGGCTACGCTGAAGATACGCCTTTCCGCATTGAATTCGTCACCAACTACAAATCATTCCAGTTCAAAGCACAGGAAGAACTCATAAAAAGCAGCAAGGCAATCATGCCTGGTGAAATACAAGCTCTTATTAACGATGCCATGTCACCAGAGATCAGCCAGGGACAAAAAATGTTCATGCTGGATGCTGCCAACGCCATGGCCAGTGGCTTAAACCACTATCATGGCGGTGGGAAAAAATTACTCCGAAAAATCAATAAACTCATAAAAGAAGAACTGGAAAAAGAGAAAGCGAAAAATGCAGAATTAATGAAGTGGAATGATGAAGAGCGCTTCCTTGGTAACTTTGTCATGAAAACTTACGAGAAAGAGATGGCAGAAAAAGGACTAGCCCCTGTTATCTATCCTCATTGGATACATCGCATCTGGTTTGAATGCAAAGTGTGTCATCAAGATATCTTCATTATGAAACGCTGGCGCAATGATATCACCCAAGAAAAAATTGAATCCGGACAGCAATGTGGAAAGTGCCACAATGATAAACTGGCTTTTGGCATTGAAGGAAATTGTGACCGCTGCCACCTTGCAGGAAAACCAGAATCTGACAGGCTGCATAATGTTAACCGCATCGACCACAAAACAATAAAAGCAGTAGCCGACAAAGTTGGCGCTGAATGGAATATAGATAAGCTTTCTGGCGGGCGCATCCCCGTTGATCGCTTTGGTTTCATTGATTGGTTAAACATGAAAAAATCAGGTGTATTCAAACCGATACATTCTCTGGACAAGGACTACGAACCAGAAACCAGAGATAACATGATTCTTTTTGAATCTAAAAGTAAGGCAAAAAACGTTCTCTTTAGCCATGACGTGCATTCAAATTGGATCAAATGTTCATCCTGCCATCCTGAAGTCTTTACTAAAACACTGACCAACAATGTAAAGATGGTCAGAATGTCAAAGGGACAATACTGTGGACACTGTCACGGCAAAGTCTCATTCACATTTGCTGACTGCACACGCTGTCATATTCAGGAAAAAGGGGTCATGTTTGAGGGTGCCCTACTTCACAAAGGAAAACCCAAAAAGAAGAAGAAAAAGAAGAAAAAATCCTAGATTTTATCCAACGAGGTCATTGTTATGAGCAGTACAATTAAACATCCACAAGACATTCGTTTTTACAAAAAACTTATACGGCTAACTGACCAGCAGCTTGCCTCTATTCATAAAAACCTGGCTAGAGATGCTAATTTTTTCCAAAAGCATCTGTTTCTATTTAAGAACATCCTTTTCAAAAAAACCATTCTCAAACTTCTGGCCCAGAAAGAGACTCGACTCGATGAGAAAGAAGCTCTTAATGAAATGATGGCTGAACTAAAGGCTATAGAGGCTGATGATAATGAATGGAAGGCAACTGGGAAAGATGAGTTAGATTACGTTCGTGTAATGGTTCATGGATTGAGAGATATCTCTGGTGAAGAGGTTGAAGAACAAGCAGAGGCAAAAGGAGAGAAAAAGACAGGGAAGCTGGCATATAGACTAAAAATCAACGAGTGCGGCTAACAGCCTTATTAGCCAAGCAGATGCTCAAGCGTATGATATTGCAGCCAGCAAAACTTTTGTTTTGCTGGCTAATTCTTTTATCGGCTGATGTCCATGCCGAATATGGCGATATCGTCTTAAATAGAACAGCTGATGCCATGCGTGAAGCAGAGGTTGATGATGTCGTCTTTCCCCACTGGTTTCATCGCATTCGCTTCCGCTGTAGTGTTTGCCACGAAAATATTTTCAAAATAAAAGCTGGCTCAAATGACATTTCAATGTCAACAATCACAGAAGGCAATAAACAATGCGGCGCATGTCACAATGGCCTGATCGCTTGGGAACCCCTTGAATGTGAACGCTGCCATTCTCTTGAGGAAGGCTGGAGCTCTGGAGCTATTCAGCACTCTACAAGAGAGGATGAAAAAAAGAACATATTACTAGGGAAAATTGGATCTACTGCCAAACCCTACTCCAAGTTTATGCAAATAGGTACAGGCTGGCATCCTTTGGCCCTATCAAAAAGTGGTTTGCCATTGGATAAATATGGCCTTGTAGACTGGGCTGCTGCAGTACGAGAAAAGATAGTCAAACCACTTTGGAATATTGATCCAGAAGTTGATATATCCACGCACGAATTGCGGGACACAAACATCTTATTTACTTCCAAGGGAGAGAGCATGCCTAATGTTATCTTCCCACATGATATCCACAGCTTCTGGCTTGGGTGTAAAATCTGCCATGACACACAGGATGGCCCTATGTTCATTGATGAGCTAGGAGCCAATAACGTAACCATGATGGAGATCGGCCAAGGGAAATGGTGCGCTAGATGTCATGATAAAATCGCTTTTCCCATCAGTGATTGCAATCGTTGTCACAACCATCCAAAAGGCAAACCAATTGGCAAAAATACCTTAGTACACAATTTTAAAACTCCTCCCCCCCCTGCCCCTGTCCCCGCTGCTCCTATTGAAAAGGCTAAGCCGCAAGAACCCGTTGATGGCGATTTTTTCTAGCCCAAAAGAGATAAACCCCCTACAATATCCCGCCAATAGCAACCCAACAGCCATCTTTAGCTACGAGCAATGCATATAATGATTAAGGTATTACACTCTGCAATTCTATTTATAGCTTTATCTGCCCCAGCGTTGGCTATTGATACAATCAATATCATTTTTGACTCAAAGGTAGCCAGTATGAAAGAAGCTGGCTTAGGCGCTGTTACCTACCCACACAAGCTACATGAGCAGCTGTATAAGTGTGATGATTGCCATCCAACAATTTTTATCGATAAAAAGGGGGGCAACAACGTCAACATGCAAAAAAACATGACTCAGCAATATTGTGGCTATGCCGGATGCCACAACAGCGCATACGCCTTTCCATTATATCTTTGTGACTATTGCCATGAGGTTTTACCAAAAGTTGATGCCAAATAATCCAGGCAAAAAAAAGCGGGCTTAGCCCGCTTAAAATAAGAAATTCATCTGTAATAAATCAAAAGCACACCGCTCTATTTCACAATAACTTTCCCAATCATGCCCTGATGGATATAGCAAAAATAGATATATTCGCCAGGACGCTCGAAAGTATGTTCAAAAACCTCACCAGACTTTAGCTCAATCACCTTCAACTCTTTATTTTCCGGTTTTGTTCCTGGCAGACTGGCAAAATCATGTGATGGCTGCTTTGTATCGTTATTAACCCAACGAACCGTTTCTCCAGCGGGTATGGTTATGATCGCCGGCATAAACTGATCAACGCCATCAGGAATCACAACCTCATGCAGAGTTTCATCTGCAACGACTTCACCTGTACTGATTAGCACACCAAAACAAAATAGGTAACACATTGATACTAGGGATTTTTTCATGAAACTGAACTCCAATTATAATCTGTAACTCTATGAGAGAACTCCACTCATCCATCCAGGCATGCTTCTCATAATTACTTAAAGGATTCGGCAAAACCACAAAATACTTAAGCCATCCTTTTGAATCCCCATGGATTCAAAAGGATCAGGCATCAGAACGTTGTTAATAAAAGCAAGTTCGCACAGATGATTGATCTATATCAAATAAGATTCCGATATATATCATGTGCGCATGGGGTATTTCAATGTTTTTTTTACGTAATTTAGTCTAAAAAAAGATAATTTTATGGGAGTTTAAATCCATAATCTCCCCCAATAACCCCAACTTATTTAACCTCATCTTCTGCGAAAGTTTTTAACGGCACAGAATGTGGCAGTCTATTTGTGCCAACACATGGACACTTATGTAAATAAACTGTGCCTAAAAATCAGCAATTTGTTACTATTCATAAATCAGTTTGGCATCAAACAAAAATTAAACCCTGCTGTCTTTATAGTTAAAAAAAAGCATTATCTGAGCGTAGTACAGCAACATCGTACTAATATCCACACAGAGCCACAGGACACCAGCATGCTTATGAGATCATCCTCCCCAGTCAAATACACTTTCTCATGCTGCCTACTATTTCTAATCACTACATTTACAGCGCTTTGTAATGCAGAAGATAGCGAATTCCGCACCAAATTCATTAATAACTACAAAACATTCCAATTTAAGGCTCAAGAAAATCTAATCCTCAAAAGTGGGGATATTATGGGCGATGAGATTTTCAGTCTAATCATTGATGCAATGGAAGATGACATCTCAGTTGGAAAAAGAATGTTTCTATTAGATGCCGCAAGTGCAATGGCATCTGGTTACCGGCACTACCATGGTGGTGGAAAAAAATTCATCCGCAAAATCGATAAGCTGATCAAAAAAGAGCTAGAGAAAGAGGCTGCGCGCACAGCCGAGCTGATGAAGTGGAAAAAATCGGAGCGTTTTCTCGGCAACTTCGTCATGGATACTCACAAGAAAGAGCTTGAGGAAGCCGGATTAGCACCCGTTATCTACCCGCACTGGGTGCACCGTATCTGGTATGACTGCTCAGTATGTCACCAGGATATCTTCATAATGAAGCGGTGGCGAAATGAAATATCAAAAGACAAAATCCAAGCTGGCGAACAATGTGGCGTCTGCCACAATGGAACCATCGCCTTTGGTGCGACCAATGAAGATGAGTGTGTCCGCTGTCATATTGCCGGTAAACCTGAGGCTGAACGGCTACATAATGCCGATCAAGTCGATCACAAACACATTGCAGAAGTGGCCAAGCAAGTTGGCGCTGAATGGAACGCTGACAAGCTATCTAATGGCCGTATACCGGTGGATAAACATGGGTTCATCGACTGGCTTACACTAAAAGAAAATGGCGTGTTCAAACCCATTGAATCCCTACAAGAGGGCTACGAACAGAAGATTCGTGATAATCAGATTCTTTTCATCTCAAAGAGCAAGCTTGAAAATGTGCTCTTCAGCCATAACGTGCATTCAAGCTGGATTAAATGTGAATCCTGCCACCCCGCTATCTTCAAGGAAGATTTAAAAAATAAAGTAAAAATGGTCAGGATGTCAAAAGGTGAAAACTGTGGTTACTGCCATGGAAAAGTATCCTTTACCTTTGCCGACTGCAAACGCTGCCACAGCCAGGAAAAAGGGGTAGAGGTTGCTGGTGCCCTAATCCATATCGGCCAACCCAAGAAGAAGAAAAAGAAGAAGAAATAACAGTCACTTTTAGATGCCGCCATCGATAAAGAGCACAGCATATCTACTACAAATTAGTATAGATATGTTGTGCTTTACCCGTAACAGACTAGCAGTAGCTCATCCTTACAGGCTGCCTCCGCGAACCCCAAGTACCCGGCTTAGTTTCAAATACGCCAGCACAGTGAGTACCACAGGCTCGACACTCACTAGCAGGGGTTAGGTTCCAATCTCCTAATTCATACCAATCACGCTGAATCAGCAGCTCCCCACAGCTATGGCACCAGGTGCTATCCCCTTTCCAATCATGGGCATTGCCAATATAGGCATAGCGCACTCCATTTTTCATGGCAATCTCACGCGCCCGCATCAATGTGCTGAGTGGTGTAGAGGGTACATCAAGCATCTTCCAGTCAGGGTGAAAGGCACTAAAGTGCATTGGAACATCAGGACCAAGATGCTCAACCACCCATTGGCTCATCTCATCAATCTCTTTATCAGAATCATTCTTGCCAGGGATCATCAACGTAGTAAGTTCAAACCAAACATCTGTCTCCTGCTTTAGATAGAGCAACGTCTCCAAAACCACCTGCAGATGCCCACCTGTGAGTTTGTGATAAAAATCCTCACTAAAGGCCTTAAGATCAACATTAGCTGCATCAATATGGCTAAAGAATTGCTCACGTGGCCCATCAGCAGATATATATCCTGCTGTGACAGCTACCGTTTTAATGCCCTGCTCGCGACAGGCAATCGCTGCATCATCGGCATATTCAAGAAAGATAACAGGATCATTGTAGGTAAAAGCCACACTGCGACATTTCAGCTCACGGGCTTTTTTGGCGATCATTTCAGGTGAAGCGGCATCAGCCAGAATATCAATCTCACGCGACTTGCTCATATCCCAATTCTGACAAAACTTACACGCCAGATTGCAGCCAGCTGTTCCAAACGACAACACCGGGGTGCCCGGCAAGAAATGATTAAGTGGTTTTTTCTCTATAGGGTCAATACAGAAGCCACTGGAACGACCATAGGTGGTAAGCACAATCTGATCATCTTCACATGCCCGGACAAAACATAACCCCTGCTGACCATTCTTTAACTTGCATGCTCTTGGGCAGACATCACATTGCACACGCTCATCATCAAGCCTGTGCCAATAACGCGTTGGAAATGAACTCACGGAAAATCCCTCACTGATCATTCAGTACTATAGTATAGACAGTAAGTATGAATAATTGCCGAAACACAACGTATGAAAGATAACCCACTAAAAGTCCCCATTCTAAAGGCCCTAAAAGAAGCTACAGATGAGCTTAGTGAATATGATTTAATCCGATACTTGAAAGCTAACCACGGCGCATTCCAGGATACCGAAGACAGAAGCGATATAGCACTTTTCCGCAAACATTTTATGGTGATGAATGCGCTATATCAGCTTCAAGACAGCCTACTTAAAGACGGGATCTATTTGGCCATTTCGGCGCTGTCCATCAAGCTTGAACCTATTAAAGAGAGTGTCAACAGATCACCCACAGAACACTCGGATGCAAAGCTACGCGCCTATTACCTGGATTGCTCGCAGCTTAAAGAAACAACCGAATCAGATGTTGATGCACTGTTAAAAAACTTCTGGAGACACTACTGCGCGCGCAATACACACACAGATGCGCTGAGTATTCTAGGGTTAGACAACAACGAGGAATGGCCAGTGATACAACAAACCTATCGTAAGCTGGCAGCTAAATTTCACCCTGACCGAGGGGGCAACAAAGAGCAGTTCATCGCTATACGCGAAGCATATGAAACATTAAGGCTCAATCAAACTCTTTATAATCAAAAGTAATCTCATCGTGCTCTTTGATTTTTTTCAGTGCATAGAGATCAAAGCCATCAAACTCAGCATTGCCAGTTACTGAGTGATTTAGATAGCGAAGTAGATTTTTTCCACTACGGCCAATCGGCTCTGCATCCTCATCTTCATAAACCCATAGCACATACATACCATTGCGCTTTGCCTGCGGCCCTTCATAAGTGCCAATGTATTCACCTTTCTTAAACTTACGCTTGGCAAACAGTCCCGTACCATGAATTTGAGATTTTTCGCTGTATACAATGTCTTTGAGTTTCACTTTGGAAGTCATATGCTTTCTATATAAATTTTAAACAAGAAGAGTTGATATCACACTACTCATACAACACATACAAAATAGAATCAATAAACTTCTCGAATGAAGATATTTAAGTCATCACCTCGATACACTCCAAAAGAGGCGCGACCCCGAGGCTGATCATCATTGCCATCACCATTCCAATCAAACATCAACCAAGGAAACAATCCATCTGTTGTGAGATCAAGACTGCCCGTTGCACCAGGTGCTGTTAGCCATACATTAAAATCACCATCAAAATCAATATCAAAAGAAGGATCACTGTAATTCGGTGCAGCAACCGGATCAGTGCATGCCAATCCAGATTCACCAGGGTTAGCTATGTTCTCTCGCACACAGGGAGCAGCCCCTGCATTAGGTTTATCCAGGCCAACACCAGGGCCGTCCGGATCATCAAAATCCAGAGTCAGTGAAATACATCGTTCATTAACATTGGGTTCAAATACATTTGCAGCGGAAAAACGCTCAACCACAACCGGTATATTTAAATCCAGCAATTCAGACCCCAGCACATTCCCTATCTTCACTCGGCCATAAACCATACTAGCGCCACTATCAAAGCCTACTGATTCAATAACAAATGGATTAACCGAAGCCTCAACAGCATCTTCATCCTGAATTACTACAGAAAATTCAATTGCTGCATCGAATGGAACTATTGGAAGTGCACGCGTATAGCTAAGTGACACATCGTTATTGAATGTCACGGTTGCCACCCCTTCACTAAAAAGTGGATCAAGCGGGTCAAGCTCCCCTCGATTCAGAATTGTTGGCTCATCTGGATCAGGCAAACCGTTGGTGTCAAGATCAGCTCCTGCATCCGTATATACAGGATTGGAAACGCTTGTTGGCTTCAGTTTGAACCAGTCACCATTATAGTTTCTCGTAGTTACTTCAGATGCATTACGAGCCGTGACAGTAAATTCGGGTTTTGTGGCATAGACAAAGGATTGGCCAATATAAGTAAACCCTCCATCGGCACAGGCTGTCGCAAATTCTGGAGGTCGTGTATATTCCACTAAAAAGTCTGCTGGTTTAAAGCGGCCAACGCTAACACTGGCTGCTCCAGTTACATCTCCTGTTCCTAGATAATTACCATCATCTATGCTTACAGAGAGCTTTATGATGCCAACTTCACCCCAGCTGATATCAGAGCTGGTTGCAACGCCGGCATTAAAGGTAAAGCCAGTCGGTGCGGTAACTGCTGGATTAACCTGACCACCACCGGCAGCAACCATATTAGAGGTTAGCTTTATTGATTCACCTTCCTGACCAAAACTAGGTGTTGGCGTCCCTTCAGAATCGACAGCCGTAGCTGTGACACAGAAACCCTCTCCTGCAGCAAATGTCGGCTCAATATCAGGGTAATCTGCCGGATCTGAAGGTAATGCCTCAATCGTCATAAGGCCGCCTCCACCCGCACAATTACCATCTTCGGTTGGCATTAGAATATCTGACAGTACCAAATCAGCTGGCCGCACCACAAACTGACTTGTGCCAAACATTGATGCCCCGGCATCCTTCAGATCAATTGTGATTTGACCAACATCTTTATACGTTACGGGAACCACTGCCCTACCTGAGGTAAACGCTACTGTTACTTGTTTACCACCTTCTGTTGTTGTAATAGCCGCACTACCAACTGTTGGGGCAATTGTTCCTGATGTTGGGTTATCTAGCGTGTACCAAAAATCAAGACCAGGAGTACCCTCATAGTTCTCAATCACACCACAGGTTTGATCCGTTGCTGTGGTGCCATAGGCGGTGATGTGCATATCAAAAGTAGTACCTGCTATTTGAGCAGGAATTGGATTAATTACGATTGGATCAACCGCATCATCCAATGCATCTCGCGTTACAGTAAACCCACTTGCAGAAAAGATAAGATCACCCTCTATATTATTATCCTTCAGACTGGTGTCGTTCTGATCATATACAGCAATATTGATAGCAGCATCCCCAGATGTGTAATCGAGGGTAAAACTAACCGGATGGGTTTCTGAACCGGTAAAAGTATATGTGGCGATTCCATCAGTGCCACTGGAAAATGCACCTGGAGCACTTGTACTCCAGGTTCCAGTACCTTCCTGCGTATCAAGCACAATGGTGCCGGTATAGCCGATAAAATCACTACCATCTGCCTGTTTTGGTGTCACTGTAAGAACTTCAGGCGAACAGTGGATACCTGCCCCATCATGTGAGATAAGAAAGTAGTTCAAAGTGGGCGGCGGCAGGCATGTATTAAACGTAGGCGTAAAGTGGCCCAGCCTGACATTGTTATCATTAATCATATTGCCCACGATCAAATTACCCTGAACCCAACCACCCAAAGCGGTTACAGTGGTGTATGGCGCAAGCATATTGACCTGATTACCATTACTCAATGTCAGTGTGCTTGCATTTGGAAAGTTGAGCAGCACATGACTCCTATCAATACCACCACTATAAATCCAGTCAGTATTATCAATAGTTGGTGTCGTTGAACCTGTTACATTGATATAAAGAACGGCATCACAAGGCCCTGTGACGGTGTGCCGATAGGCGTTCAAAAGTGTGGCAGCATCAATACTGGTAACATTATCTCCAGAGACAACGCTGGTGCTCAGCGCACCATAAGAATCGGTCGTAACCGTAGTATTAGCCAACGCCCCAGTAGTTGTTGAGAAAGTTTGGAAATAGTCTGAAACAATAGTGAAATCCAACTGTGGCGTATAAGAAGCCCACGGATTTTGCGTGCCTGTAATACCAAAGGTGCCACCATCCTCCGTGATGGTCGTGGCTGCATAGACACTTCCATCAATATTGGTGGTACCAGATACAGCAGTAATACTCCCACCAGAGTGAACATCATTATAGAGCACGGCACCACCTGTATAGGTGATATTGCCACCAACATCCTGCTTGCCGCCTTCATAGCCTTCACTCTGGGCACCTGATCCAATAGTTGCATCTCCACCAACCAAGAGCACAAACTCCTGCGAACCTATATTTTGCAGGGTCATTTGGCTACCAGCGTATGTTCCTGCTACACCAACTGTCCCCTCTATAGTGTTTTCCAATGGAGAAAAATCACTAAGGCTATAGAAGTTAAAACAGGCAAATGGTGTTGCCTCATGGTCACAGGTATTCCAGGGTAGCGTTACTGCGTTGACATCAAAAAGATTGCTTTCACCACGGATACCGGTCTGCAGATTTGGATCTGCCACCGCATCATCTTTCACATTTAAACTGATGCTACCAGTGCTATCATAGTTGCCTGTTACCTGGGCTTTACCATCGGTAAAGTTAACATTCTGCCCAACGGCTACTCCTTCAGTTGCTGCTATTGCACTTGTATCAATGGTAAAAACACCTGTTGCAGAAGACCAAAACTTCAATGATTTTATGCCGGTGTAACCTTCTATAATGCCACAGGTGGTGTCATTTGCTGTCGCGCCATAAGCTGTTAGATGGATAGTGAAGTCGGCATTCTGGTTCTTTGCCAAAATATCATCTGGCAGAATAGTTGGATCAAACAACTCATTGTTCGTGATGGTAAATCCACTTGGCAAATAGGTGAGTATACTCTCGGCATCATTATCCCGTATCGTGTTATTGGCCTGCTCATAGACATCAATATCCAGAGTTGAACCACCCTCCTGATAAGTAAGCTCAAAGGAGGCTGAAGCCTCACTACCAGTAAAAGTGTATGTGGCTAAACCATCATTTGCCGTGACATCAGAAAACACTCCTGTACCACTTGACAACGTCCAACTGCCTTTACCTGTTTGCGTATCAAGGACAATGGTTTTGTTGTACCCAGGGTAGTCACTGCCCATAATCTCTTTTGGTGTAACTGTAATCACTTCAGTCGCATCACAGTAGATACCATAGCCATCATGGCTAATCAGAAAATGGTCAGGGCCGTCAGCCGCATAATACTCATAAGCACCTATATCACACTGTGATGTTCTAATTTCACCACGCTGATCAACGGCATTAACGTCACCTCCTATGCATACAGAGCCAAGGGCATTATCACGTGCATCACTCGTTGACCCAATAGCATGAGTTTCTGTAGGCCCACCATTGTTTGCCAATGCACCAAATACCGGATCCCCTATTCGGTCATTTGTCTGCGCAGTAAAACAGGTGCCATTGTAGTGCAGGTTATAGTCGCCAGAGGTTACATTGCTACAAAGACTGCTACTGCTTATAGGATGTGCAACAATGGTATTGTATAAGGTACATGCAAAACCAGGGTCGCCACGAATACTATCATTTGCCGTTACTGCACTGTTGTTATAGATCGTACTATTTATAACATCACAACCAAGCACATCACCTTCACGATAGATGACATTTGGATCAACAGCTTCAAAATAGAGTGCACCGCCCTCCCCACTTGAAGTCACACTGTTTTCTGAGATAGTAGAGTTAATAATTTTTATTGGATGCTCTGTATTATAGATTGCACCACCAATACCACCATCCACACTATTACCACTAAATGTTGATGAGGTGATTGTGCCACCTCGCATATCAATTGCACCACCACTTACTTTCGCTACATTTCCTTTAAATGCAGTGTTATTGATATATAACTGTGTATCTTTATTAATTCCATGTACAAAAATTGCACCGCCTTTTTCATCTGAAACATTATTTTGAAATAGGGTAGTACCAGAATTGAGATTAAATTTTATGTAATACGATTGGAAAGCAAATATTGCTCCGCCACCTCTTCTATCAGCGTTAAAGCTTGGTACATGGGTTCCTGCGGTATTTCCTTCAAAGAGCACATCCCCATCAATATCAAGATCGGCCCATCCTCCCATAAGCGCTATTGCACCACCAAATTGTGTTGCTGAGTTATTTCTGAATGTTGCTCCCTTTTTAAATTTCAACTGAAACTGGAGTTGATGAATAGCCCCACCCTCTTGACCCTGGTTATTCTCAAACAGTACATATTCTTCAAATGTTAGCCTGTTACGATTATAAACCGCTCCACCCCGCGCACCAGAAATAGAAGTGTTATTGATTGTGCGATTATCTGTAAAAGTCGTTTCACCATAAAAAATGGTTAATGATGTATTCAAAGCTCCACCATAGTTTCCTGCGGAGTTATTATGAAATACTGACTCACCGTAGACTATAAAATCAAACCCATCTACAGCACCCCCACTATAGTATGAATTATTATCTTCGAATCTGGCTTGGGTAGATCCTTCATTAATGGTTGCATTATAAACTTTAAGTGCACCACCATTTGCATACGTATAAAGCGCTGAGTTATTTACAAAGACTGGAGCAGTCATAGTAAGCATTTTTTGATCTGTATATGACTGATACACAAATATTGCGCCACCTTCATCTGCACTATTATTTGTAAAGGTGCTGATGCCTGATGCAGCATTTAATGTCACATCACTTCCAGCATAGATAGCACCACCACCATCACCATCGTTATACGGCGCTGTAGTTTTATTCAAATCAAATAGTGAGTCACCTTCAATAGTGATAGTATCTACCGAGTAGATTCCGCCACCTTTTACTTCAGCCTGATTATTGGTAAATGTTACGCCATTGATTGCTATGATAGATCCTGCATAGATGCCACCACCAGAGAGTCCTGCTATATTGCTATCCATAGATACATTGTCCAGCAACACCTCACCAACCGCATAGAGAGCACCACCATTGTTTGAGGTAGCCATGCAGCTTGTTAATGTTGAATCTCTTATAACAACAGTATCACCTGTATAGATACAACCACCCTCTCCACTCACTGAACCAGAGGTAACTGTAGCTCCATCTATAGTGACTGCACTGGCATTGGTGATATGAAATACACGGTCAAGCAAACCACCACTAATGGTAGTCGAAACAGAGCCATTGCCAATAATGTAGACCGGATTGGTGATATCAAAATCACCATTTACATTGGTGTCATCTGTGCCCGCGCGAGTGATCGCAATTGTCGAGCCATTCGTTGATGTCTGAAATTTAATTATACTGGCACCGGGACTGGCATTAGCCGCTTTAACCGCCTCTCGTAATGAGCAGTTCAAAAGAGTGCAATTACCATCAGTATCTTCACTCTTTGTAACGATAAGGGCTGGGAATTCTGAGATATACAACGGCACATTAGCAGCTGCATCTGTAGTCGAGACATTACCTGCGGCATCAATGCTAAAGCCGGAACTGATATCAAGAGTGTCTTCACCACCGGTTGACGCATAATTGGGCATTGCTTCAATCGCAGTTGCTTTAGCTGAAGCTAGCAACAAAGTCATTGAGATATCACTATCAATCGTTAGACTGGTGACATCTCCAACAACAAAACTAACATCAGGCGCCTCACTGTCTCCATCAACATCCCAGCTGAACTTGCTCCAATCTACTTGATTGGTAACATCAACATTATCTGCTGCAATATCATTAAAACCACTGCCAGTGATAGTTAATGTATTACTGGAACCCACATAGATCGCAGAACTAAATACAGGATTGGGTAACACATTGTCGACTTGAAACGATTCAGAAACAACAAAATTTGAATTAAGATCTCCATCATTCAACCTGAAACGAATCTGTACATCAGACTGATTAATATTGAAGTGCGCTGCAACATCAGCATGTTTGGTATTTAGGGTAAAGCTGTATTCAGTAGAGAATAGAGTAGAAACGGTGTAGCCAGCACCACCATTGTTACCCCAGTTGGCTGACAGTGCTGTGGTATTGCTGTTCCACGTTAAACCACCATCAACAGAGTATTGAAAGCCATTTAAAGTTACACTGGTATCTTCAAAATCTTTGCCCTTCCAGCGGATTGTAACCAACCCATCACCATCAGCAGACTGAGTTATCTGTACTGCTGGAATCACATCATTTACAGTATAACCACCCACCGGTGGCGTATTGGCCACCAGCGCATACTCAACGGCACCACTATCACAATCTGTTGTTCTCGCCACACCCCGTTGGTCAACACTTGCCACATCAGTATCAGTACAGATACTGCCTATAGCGTAGCTGACCGCAGCGCTATCAGATGGTATGGCATGGGTGTAGGTGGGGCCTCCATTATTCTTCAGAAGAATATCAAGGTTAGGATTTGCTACTTTATAGAGACTGCCGCTGGTAAAACAATCAGCCGCAGCATCACCATCATAGTGAATATTGCCACCACCTGAGATGACGTTCTGGCAGAGGCTGGTGGTATTAGCTGGATTTACAACCAGGGTATTGTATGCGGTACAGGTGTTGCCATAGATGGCTTCACCAATACCGGCCGTATTATTATAGAAGGTAGAGTTTTTGATGGTACAGGTACCTGTCGAATAGATTGCACCACCATCCTGCCCAGCACCGCCTGCAGTACTGTTACCCGAAAAAGTGTTATTAATATATTTGATGCCACCGCCCGAGCCATAAACAGCCCCGCCATCATTTACAGTCGAGTTATTCTCGAAGGTTGATCCTTTTATGGTGCCTGCTCTTAGGTAGACGGCACCCGCGCCAATCTGGCTTTTGAAGCCTGTAAACGATGAATTGGTGAGATTAAGTGCTGCAGTAGTCTCCATGTGGATGGCACCGCCATAAACAGCATCGGCCGTTGCATCACCATTACCCACAAATGTGCTGTTGTCGATCGTTGCAGCCTGATTAGAGTAGATCGTTCCACCATAGTCACCGGAACCGATACCCGCATAGTTATTACTAAAAGTATTGGTGCCGATAATAGTTAGAGCACTATCACCGTTATAAATGGCCCCGCCATCATCACCACCATGGCTATTTGAGACAGAGATATTAGTCAGTACACCGCCAGCCATCAGAATCGCACCACCACTGGAAATTGCATGGAAATCTGAAAAGGTGGTATCGGTCAGCGTAAGATCACCCGTACCCTCAACAAGGATTGCACCACCTCGAAAGGCATCGGCTGTTCCATCATTATTACCGGTAAAGCTAGCATTGCTGATTGATGCGGCCATAGTGGTATAGATCGTTCCACCATAGTCACCTGAACCGGTACCAGCATAGTTATTACTAAAGGTATTGGTACCGACAATAGTTAACGCACTATCAGAGTTATAAATGCCCCCTCCATCATCTGCTCCATGGCTATTCGAGATAGAGATATTGGTCAGTAGACCACCACGCATCACAATCGCACCGCCACCGGAGACCACATGAAAATCTGAAAAAGTTGTATCAGTCAGCGTAAGATCAGCTGTACCATCGACAAAGATTGCACCACCATGATAGGCATCTGCAGTACCATCATTATTGCCGGTAAATGTGGCATTGCTAATTGATGTCACTTGATTGGTGAAGATGGTTCCACCATAGTCACCTGAACCGTTACCTCCATAGTTATTGAGAAAGCTGTTTGTACCATTAATGGTTAATGCACTATCACCATTCCAGATGGCTCCCCCATCATCTGATGCATGACTATTGCTGACGGTGATGTTGGTCAGTGTTCCGCCTCTCATGAGAATGGCACCGCCACTATAGGAGACATGGAAATCAGAGAAGGTAGAGTCTATGAGCGTCAGTTCAGGTGAACCAAGGATGAAGATCGCACCACCCATACCGGCATCTGCAACACCATCATTGTTACTGGCAAAGGTCGCATTATTGATGCGCAACTCACCACTACTGTAGATCGAACCACCCTCATCGGTGCTAACACTACCGGTGTAGTTCCGCAGGAAAATATTTGAAGTGCCATTAATAACCAATGGGGCCGCACCATTGAAGATAGCCCCTCCATCATTACCCACAGAGTTATCAGTAAAATCTACATCAGTCAGCGTTCCACCCTTAATCAAGAGTGCGCCACCACTTTGAACCGCTGTATTATTGCTGGCAGTTATGCCTCCTGTTGCCGAGAGACTATATCCACTGGCATAGACACCACCCCCATGGATACCAGCCGTATTTCCGGTTAAAGTCACACCACCATTCATGGAGGCCGTGCCTGAATAGAGTGCACCACCATAAGCATTGGCCGTATTAGTTAGAAAACTGATGCCTCCATCTGCTGTAAACGCATTAGTGCCTGTGTAGACTGCGCCACCGTTGTAGGCGTTATTATTCTCAAAATATGCCGTACCCGAGGTGGCATTCAGGGTCACTGCCCCACTGGCCCAGATAGCTCCACCATTATGTCCAGAGCCTTTATCAGTATCATTGTTGATAAAGATGACATTACCATCAAGATTGACTGGCCCGGCATCACTGAAGAGCGCACCACCCGAGTAGCGGGTATAACTATCAGTAAAGCTGGCACCACCCGTTATATTGATCCCGCTCGCATGGATTGCGCCACCATAACTTTGTGAAGTATTGGTGAGTGAAGTAAAGCCACCGGTAACCGTTACACTATTCAAATTGGCCTCAATTGCACCACCTTGATAGGCTCTATTAAGTTCAAATATCGAACTGCCTGATGTGGCATTGAGTGTTACTGCTCCACCAGCCCAAAAGGCACCACCGTTATGCCCACTCCCTTCATCAGTTCGGTTATTATTAAAATTAACACCATCATCAAGATTAACAGTAGAGTCACTTATGAAAACACCACCTGCATATGGCGCATAGTTATTATTTGCCGTGATGCCACCACGAATATCAACAGCACCAGAGCGGAATGCACCACCGTAACTACTAGACGTATTGCTAGTAAAAGTGACGCCCCCTCTTAAGGTAAAGGTATTGCTCGTTCCCAAATAGAAGGCTCCACCATCATAAGAGGTATTGTTCTCAATAATAGCGGCACCTGATGTTGGGTTGATGGAGAGATGCCCATCCGTTCCATTTGACCAAATCACTCCACCATTATGATTAGAACCATTGTCAGTGGTGTTGCCGGTAAAATTCACACCACCATCAAGTGTAATAGCACCTGATGCATTAAAGAGCGCACCACCATTATGGCGGGTATAGTTATTACTAAAAGTAGCACCACCAGTAATGGTGATATTTTTCGCATAGATGGCACCACCATTAGTCATTGATCTATTGGCTGTGAGGCTAACTCCACCACTGGCTGTAAAGATATAGGAGCTACCCAGATAGACCGCACCGCCCTCCCAGGAGCGGTTATCAGCGAAGGTCGCGCTACCCGATGCAGCATTCAGGGTGACATCTCGATTCGACCAGATTGCACCACCCCGATGATTACTCAACTCATCAGTATCGTTATTGGTAAAAGAGAGGTTGCCATCCAGATTAATATCAGCATTCTGGTTATAGATGGCACCACCATTGTATTTCGTATAGTTATCGGTGAAGGTGACACCATTAATACCGGTAAGCCCGATAGCTCTGATAGCACCACCATTAGTGCCTGCGGTGTTGGCCAAAAACTGGACATTATCAATCGTTATCAATCCATTCGACCAGACACCACCACCCTCATTCGTAGTAGCAGTACAGGCGGAGATGATACTGTCCTTAATCGTGATAGCACTGGTCGCATAAATACAGCCACCATTGGCGGTAATCTTACCGTTGGAGAGAGTGACCCCCTCAATAGTGACAGCACTGCTGTTGGTAACATGGAAGATTCGATTAAGCAGTGCAGCACTGATGAGAGTGTTGGCCGAGCCATTACCTACAATCTGAACCGGATTGGTAATATCAAAGTCACCCGCAGCATTTGTGTCATCATTGGTGCTGCTTGCGATAGCAATGGTCTGGCCATTGGTGCCAGATACAAAATCAATAACATCGAGATCTGCAGCACTATTGGCTGCACTGATCGCCTCACGTAGCGAACAATCACCAACTGTACAGGTGCCATTGGTGTCAGCTATTTTGGTCACCGTATAGATCGCAGCAACACTGCTACTGGAAAACCCCAATAAAAGGATCAGAGGGATAATTAACCACAGGGCAGCAGTAACACGACATAATCTATATGCCGTTGTATTTCCCACCAATGAATATATTGTCGTATTAACCTGTCTCATCTATATCTGTACCAACAAAGCACTTATGCATACATCACACTCTGTATCACTATCAATCACCAAGCTGACAATCCTTTACCAATACCCAATGCACCTTGAATTAAAGTGGTAGCAGGCCCTGCTCCGACCACAGTAATGTTATCCGAAGCTGCTGCAAAGGTAATATTCTCGCTATAGGTGCCAGCAGAGACTAAAACTTCATCACCTGATACTGCATTATTAATGCCTGCTTGGATGGTCGTATAATTACAGCCGCTAGCGCAGACTGTAATGGTTGCAGCAGCACTGTGCTTAACAACGATAAGCAGCAGAAACAGAAATACAACTGTTTTATTTGAGAAAAAAATTCGACGCATCATAAGCTGCTAATAACCATCAAAGCGACAACATCTATCAAGTACTTACAAATATAGGTTAATTTGCATTCTGAAGAACTTGGCAAAGAGCTCATTAGTCTTATTGTTCCTATAATTTACTTCAAACCCAATCAACAGGTTGATATTGGATCTGCCCTATTATCTGATAGCACAAGTTGCAATCGACGCTGGACAAAATCAACGCCACCATAATTCCCAAAGGTAGCAACAGAAGACATCTGAAAAACACAAAAAGGGGTACCACTCTCTGTATGTTGCACAAAAGTGCAGGCTACAGAGACATTAAAGCCATCCACAACAAAACTATTATCGGCTCCAGTACATATTTCCGCCCATTGATTATCAACCAGAGCGCGGCGAACACCCCATTCAAGACCACTTTTAGCGGCATTATTAGCACGCACACCTTGCAGGGCATAGGTTGAGGTCATTTGCTGCGTTACTGAAGTAGAGATAATGAATACTGACATGATAGATGCAATAACCATGATGAAAATTGCAGATACCAGTGTAAACCCTTGCTGATGAGAGATATCAAATTTTTTCATCATGGTACATTACTCACATGCACCTGATGCAGCAGCAAAACACTTTCATTATCAATTGAAAGTGTCAGTGATATCTGCAATACACCACTGCGTTGAGTAGTACCAGGAGCATAGGAAAAATTGCATCCTGTTACATTCCTAGCGACATCAGCAGTTGATGTCGCTGCTGATAGCGGTAAAACGTCGGGGTCATCAGGTTGAGCCAATGCGATTCCATAACCAGAATAACGAGTAAGAAGCCCACCCGCACATCGATAGGTAACTGGTGTATCAATAAGATACAACCGTTGCTGCGGTGATGACAAAAAAAACTGGTGCCCTGGAGTTAGTTGAATGTTGGTTTCATTGGCAACCGGGGCAGCAATATTAACTACTGTATCCACAGGTGTAACCACTTGTGGCGTGCCTGCTACTGCACCTGAAGCAGCATAGATATTGGCCCCTGCACTTGCAGGATCAAGGTTGTAAATTACCAACCGGAATGGTGCATTTACATTGGGTGCAATTGTATTAAAAGCACCCATCACATTGAATGAAGCATCCTGTGTTGTAAAATCCAATTCTGCAGCAGGGTTTCCAGCGGAACCTACCCGATAGCGAATGCCTTCAACCACATTCACCATTTCCAACACATTTGCACCAGCCAACCGCACACTGTTTGGTAAAGCACGCCTGACATCACGTTGGATACGCCGCAATGCCATCTCTGCCTGATCTACCAATGCCGCACGTTGTACAACCTGCTCATAGCTTTTTGTAGGCATTGAGATGATGGTATATGTAACACCAGCCATTATTCCGGTGATCAGCATAACCAGAATCAGCTCAACCAACGTAAAGCCACGGCAATAAGCCATTCTATTTATAGGCGTTGAAAAGGAGGCTACAAACACATTTAATACCTGCTCGTGCGGTAACCACGTAGCGTCACAGTTGTTCCTGCTTCATGGGCTACAGTAACAGTAACAAGCTGGGCATTTGCAGCAGCAACAAGCTGGCCGGCAGGGCCAAGATTTCCATCACCCGCTACTGCAACAGTAACCGTATAGGCAGGAAAATCCTGGGCCTCATCTCCATTCATATCTATCAGATTGCCATTGATATCTCTAACCAGATTATCGGGCAGTGCCCTATAGTCATTAACATCATCATAGCTGCCACGCACTTCACCAACTTCAGCAGCACCCGTATCGGTACCACCACTGGCTTCAAATTCATCAAACGGCAACAATAAAATCTCTTCGAGATAGGCCTCTGCAATCGCAATGGCTTGGTATTCAACCATGGGGTGTGCACTATTAAGATTAGTCCGCACTACCACTGTCATTAGGCCAACCACTGAGATACTAATAATGACAATAGATAGAATCAATTCTATTAAGGTAACACCCTGTTGATTTTTATAGTTGTTCAGCATGGATTAATACGCTCTGCTTCCAGCAGCAAACCCCGTCTCTGCCCAAATGGTAATTGATTCGGCATCAACAGCAAGTGTTGCTGTAGGTGATTCATCTGGTACCCCCCCAGCATTGATGGCTTGCCCAAATGCATTAAACACAATAGGGAAATCAGTTGGCGTTAGCGTAACGCCATTACCCAACGAGATTGCATCATAGGTTTGGTTGTTATCTCTGGATGCCAGGTTAACTATAGATGTAGTCCAGGGGGCAGCCACACTATTGCAGTCTTCCCCTGCTCCCGGTGTTCTTTGAAATAGGCTATAGGTGTCTGCCACATCATCAACAGAAAATTGCACTTCACAGCCAGTTGCTACGGCCAGCTTTTGTGCATAACGTAGTGAAGAGAGAACATCATTATATGAGGCACGAGAGCTATACACCTGCACATCAAAAAAGCGCGGGGCAGCCACTATTGCAAGAACCCCCATAATCACCATCACGAGCACCAGCTCGGTTAAGGTAAAGCCTTTTTGGAACAACCGTTGCGTTGCATAAGAAAACATGGCCTTTAAATTTTAATATCAAACCAGTGATTTATTTTAAGATAATAAAGTAAAAAGGGCGTGACATTATCTGTCACACCCTCTCTTTACCCACGATAAAGCTGAAATAACAATAGTGACTCCTGTTTTTTTGAGCGATACCGTTAATCTAAAGCTCTTGGCAAGATTATCACTTGATGCCAGCTATCATCAGCAACCAGCAACATTAATTGTAATGCTAGGGCCATTGCCTACCTGTACACAGCTTGCAGCATCTGTTGCTCCCGCTGCAGCAGTATAAGTAATAACGCATGTAAGAGGGTTGGCTGCGTTTATTGCAGTAATTGTTGTGGGTGAACCACCCGTAGCATCACCTGCAACTAACTCATAATCCGCTGCACCACCCTGATTAATGCTGGCCGCAATCGCAATCTCAGCCGCATTAGGATAACCATTGCATAATCGTACATCCTGACCATCCAGATTCACATCGCCATTGGCTGTTAGCCCTTGAGCCAGATACCCGGAATGGGAGATTGCTGCTGCCGCACGTACGGCGCCAAAGGCTGCCTGCAAGGATGATGTTCTGGCTTCTGACTGTATATTCAAGAATCTTGGCATTGCTGTTGCGGCCAAAATACCCAGAATGATGATCACAACAACCAGCTCAATAAGCGTAAAACCTTTTTGTCTCTGCTTCATTATTTTATACCTCAATTTAGTCTCTTAAACCTGGACTTATACTTCTATAGTTGTCTATGGATATTTAATCAATTTAAACACTGTCAGCTAATTCTGTAATCTGTAACGGCATATCCTTATATAACTTAAACAAAATACATGAGAGTGAAACTTATCGCTTTAGCGCTACTGAGCTCATCTCCCACATAGGCAAAAATACGCCCAACGCCAATATTAAAACCATCATTCCAATAATTATCAGCAAGATAGGCTCAATGGCGTCACCAACAAAATTCAGGTCGTAATCCACTTCCCGCTCATAATACTCTGCCACCTCATCCATCATGTCATCAACATTTCCAGTCTCTTCACCCACTGCCAGCATCTGTATTACCAGTGGGGTAAATATCCCTGTCGCTGTTGCTGTTTTTGTGAGCGTTTCCCCACGTTCAATACTGCTTCTCATAGCGTTGATATGGCTCTCAATATAGCTGTTATCCAGCGTTTTTGAGACCATGCTCAACGCTTGCACCAAGGGTACCCCTGCACGCAGTGACATCGCAAAAGAGCGGGTAAATCTACCCAAGGTAGCACGCAGAATAATATCACCCAAAATAGGGGTTTTAAGTTTCAGTCGATCCCAGGTAAAACAGCCCTGCTTAGTGTTTAGGTAGTTAGTGATCCCAAAAGCCAGTAGCACCGCAGCAGCAATCATATGAGGCCAATAGGCCATGAAAAAATTAGAGCTGGCGACCAAAATCTGGGTTGGCAGAGGCAAGTCTGCCCCAAGGCGGGCAAAAGTACTGCTAAAGGCGGGGATAACAAACACATTAATAACAACTACAGCAAGAACAATGGCAGCAATCACTATCTTTGGATAACGCGTAGCGGCTTTAATACGGTCACGGTTAGTTTTTTCCTGCTCCAGGTGTGCAGCAATCTGTAAAAAGGATTGCTCCAGATGGCCGCTCTGTTCACCAACGTGAATGATATTAACAAACAAGCCGGAGAAGATATCCGGGTGGCGGGCCAAAGAGTTGGAAAGATCTCTGCCAGATTCTAAATTCTCGACCATATCTCTCATTGCACGCACAAGGTATGGGTTTCTGGAAGTTTGAATCAGGCCATTTATAGCTCTTGTAATAGGCACACCCGCTTTGGTTAGGGTGTACATTTGACGGGCAAATAAGGTCAGGTCTGAGAGAGTGGGCCGTCGTTCCCCAAAGCCTGGATTTGCATCCTTCTCACTTTTTATCCCTTCATTTATGGTAATGGGTGCAATGCCCCGGTTCATCAACTGACCCGCTGCATTATTCTCATCTGTCGCCTCTACATAGCCATCAACACTTAGCCCTGAGTCAGTTGAGCGCCCCTTGTAGTAGAACTGCGGCATATAAGACTACTCCTCACCCTGTTCTGGCGCATCCAACTCCTGTTGCTCTGTAACTGGCTCAAGTTCCTCAATCTCACCCGCAATGCGGAAAACCTCATCCAAGGTTGTCTCGCCATTTAGCGCATGGCTCAGTGCAGAGTGAACAAGTGGTTTAAAACCGGGTTGGGCCAACGCCATTTTTGAGAAGAGCGTAGCGTCTTGCTTCCGCAGTGCATCGACCATTGCACCATCTATCTCTAGCAGTTCAAAAACACCAAAACGACCACGGTAGCCTGTGTTGTGGCAATGCTGACAACCTACCCCTTTTTTAAGGGCCATATTTTCCAGTGCCTGGGCACCCAGCATTGTATTTAACCATGCCATTTCATGGGCATCGGCCTGATAGGTTTCTGCACAGGTAGTGCAGACTTTGCGAATCAGCCGTTGCGCAAGCACTCCCAGGAGCGACGCTGCCACAAGAAACCCTTCTGCACCCATATCAAGCAGCCGGTTAGCTGTCGTTATAGCATCATTGGTATGTAATGTTGAAAGCACCATGTGGCCTGTCATAGCCGCTCTCAAGCCAATCTCTGCGGTCTCCTGGTCGCGTATCTCACCAACCAGAATGATATCTGGATCCTGGCGCAGGGTTGAACGCAGTATTGATGCAAAACTCAACCCTATTGCTGAATGCACTTGTACCTGATTAATCCGTGGCAAACGGTATTCAACCGGGTCTTCAACTGTGATGATTTTTTTATCGGGCTGATTCAGCTCGCTCAGCACGCTGTACAGTGTAGAAGTTTTACCACTACCCGTAGGCCCTGTGACCAGTACCATGCCGTGGGGATGCCGAAACATTTTTCGGAAACGTTGCAACATCACTGGATCCATACCAATATGATCCAACGTCAGCATACCTGCTGATTGGTCTAACAAACGCATAACAGCTGACTCACCATGCTGAATCGGCATGGTGGACAGACGCACATCAACCTTGTGGTGTTTAACTCGAACCTGAAAACGTCCATCTTGGGGGCGGCGTTTTTCTGAAATATTAAGGTTGCTCATGAGCTTTAGACGCAAGATGAGTGCCGCAGCAATTTGCTTCTCCTTCATTACATGCTCTTGAAGCACACCATCCACCCGTTGGCGTATGCGCAGCACCTTTTCATCGGGTTCAATGTGGATATCTGATGCACCAACCTGCACAGCATCCTCAAACAGTTTCTGGAGAAGTTTTACAACTGGCGCATCAATGACCTCCGCCTGCGCCATAAGCTGGGTAAGGTCTATTGCATCTTCTGTAAGCTCTGCACCCAGCTCTTCTGCCAGATTGCTAATTTCATCGGTCCGGCGGTAGACCATATTCAGGGTTTGCAGCAATTCTGGCTCACTAACCACAGCAGGTTTAATGGGTGCCTGAAGGATTCGGGTCAGCTCATCAAAAGCCATAATATCTGTTGGGTCAACCATACCCACAACAAAACCGGTCGGCGTATCTTCAAGCACCATTACCCGAAAACGACGGGCATGTGTTTCCGGAAGTCGCCGAGCAACCTCAGGATCATAGGTGGTTCTTTTAAGATCGACATAGGGGATAGCGAGTTGATCGGCAAGAAAGTGCGCCAATTCAGCATCTGAAATATAGCCGCAATCTTTAAGCACTCGGCCCAATTTTCGCCCACTGCTATGCTGCTCAACCAGCGCCTGATCAAGCTGCTCAGTGGTTATTTTTTTGTGATGAACCAATAATTCGCCAAGACGAATTTTTTTAGGCTTTACTTTCAGCATACTACTTCCACAACTCTAGAGACTGAACACGGCTTTGCACATAGGCCAGAACTCCCTCCGTTAGTGTTCCTGTTTTTTCAGCCTTTTGGTATGCAGTCACAGCGTCTCTTTTCTGTTGTTGCTGTTCCAGTGAGATACCCAATCCCATCCACCATGTGCCCACCGTAGATTGCCAGCGCAAAGCCTGCTTAAAATAGGCTATGGCTTCTGGGTGAAGCCCCTGCTGCTGATATATTGCGGCTAGTTGCGCATAATATTCAGGGTCTCTCTGTGCATTACCACGTGCTCTTTCCATAACAGCTATTGCATCAACATAATCACCTTTAAGCACCATCAGACGCCCGTAGAGCTTGGCAAATGGAGCATAATCAGGCTGCATGCTCATACCTACAATTAACTCTTTCAATGCGGCATCAGGTTGATCTGCATTAATTAACAACGCCACAAGGGTATACCTTGCCTGCAAATGATTCACATTAAGCTGCAACACCTCTTTCAACTGGGTTAGCGCCTGACGCAGATCACCTTCTGCATTTAAAGCCAGTGCATCTTGATAAATCTGCTCAGCACGCTGTGCATTAGTGGTTTTTCGAATTGATCTGTTTTGTTGAGCCCGAGGATCAGCTCGCGCGTCTTTTTGATTGGTATCTGATAGCTCAACAGGCTGTTTGCTATCCAAAACATAATGCTTTGCCACAACTGGCTGCGACCTCAAAGAGGCGGAATCAGCAACCGCATATGAATTCTTGCGGTTAACCGAAACTGTTATATTTGAATCCAAAGCTAATGCAGGTGCATAACCTAATTGGCTTGCTGCCCGAAGGGAAACAGCTTTATCTGCAGCCATACCAACATTGCCGCTCAATAGTAAATTTACCTGTTGTTCACGCCCAAGGGCAAAACTATTGATCTTTTTAATCCAAACACCTCGCAAATCACTACGAGGAGATGATGCAGGCTGTTTAGCCACTGGCATACCTGCTGACGTTTCTATTTGAGCAACTGGATGTTCACGCAACTGATCCTCGTTAACTACAGATGTTAATCCTGCTATTCTCTCTTCATCCACCTGACTCAATTGTGAGGCGAGTTTAAGCCTGGAATCCTGTGGCTCAGCTTCTGTAACAGAAGTTGTTGAGATGGCTTTATAGGTATTAGTTAGCGCTACTGTATAGTCAGAAGCAGGCCATAACAGCACTACCGCAATTGTTACTATAACAATAGTTATAGCTATTGGGAGATATTGCGTGTATCTGGATGTCCGGGAAGAAGCAGCTAATACTGTATCTATAAGCACACCATTCGCAGGCAAAGGCCGGCCCGATCTTCGCTGATCCAAATCAGCAAGAACCTGGTTAATTATGCTCATCCGGCACCTCTCATCCAATAATATAATCCACTTACAAGCAATAAAAATACAGCTCCAGCCACCCCCTTCATTGCAGATGAAGAAAGAGGCATTCGAGAACTGGTTGCTCCTTCAGTATCAAAAGCGGCAGACTGCACAAACTCTGGAGTAATTTTCCAGGTTCCCCGTCCAAAAGCAGCCATTAATGACTTATGTGACAGCACATTGATCAACCGAGGCACACCATGGCTTGCTCTATACAGTAGTTTTAGCGCCTTTGGCGTAAAAGGTTGACGCCCCTGATAGCCTGCCTGGCAAAGACGGTGATAAACATAATCACCCAGGCAATCGTAATCTATTATTTCAAGTCGATGAGAAAAGGTAATGCGCTGTCTCAACTGCCGCATACCAGGCTCAGCCAAACGTTGATCAAGTTCAGGCTGACCAAAGATAGCAATCTGTAACAGCTTTCTTTTTTCAGTTTCAAGATTTGTTAGTAGACGTAGTGCCTCTAAACTCTCATTCGGTAGGGCTTGCGCTTCATCCAGTATTAACACGACGCGCTTTCCAGTTTCACTCAGCTCCAGTAGCCGTTCATGGATAACCTGATTTATCTGGCGCTGCCCAGCACCTGGAGCCATTTCAACACCTAATTCATTGGCAAGCGTCATGCGCAGCTGCACAGGCGTAAGATAGGGATCAGCGATATAGGCTGTTATGTATTTCTCACCCAATATCTTAAGTAGTTTGCGGCAAAGCAATGTCTTGCCTGTGCCTACCTCTCCCACCACTTTAATAAACCCCTCTCCCATTCGAAGAGCAACCAGGAGTGTATTAAGTGCAGCCTGATGACTGGGAGATGCAAAAAAATAGGATGTATCAGGCGTCAAGGAGAAAGGTGCTTCTCGTATGCCAAAGTGTTCAAGATACACGGTATATTTCCTGAATACCTATTACGGTGAAGCTCTAGAACCAGTTGGTATTTTATGCGTCTCTTTGTGCTCCATGTTCCAACTGCCAATTTCATTCTGCATTTGATTAACCCGCGCACCTGAATCAAGTATGCGGTTTTCCCGCTCTTCATCAGAATCGATAACAATGGGACGCAGCAAAATCACCAATTCGGTTTTCCGCGCAGCTGTCTTATCATGATGGAAAGCACCTCCTATACCAGGGAGATCTTTTAGCACTGGCGTTCCGGCATTGTCTGTCTTTACATAGTTCTCCATCAAACCACCTATGGCAATAATCTGACCACTCTTTGCTCGTACCAGATTATCCGATTCACGTACGCTACTGAGTGCTAATGGCAAGCTCTGGTCTTTATCAAAAACCTTGATTACCTTAATCTGATCATTAACTTCAGTAACCGATGGGTGAACATGCAGCGTGACATTATTATTTAGATCAACATGCGGCGTTACATCCAGTGCAATACCTGAAAAGAAGGGGGTTAAAATAATCTCTGGTGTTGTCGTTGAAGCACCGGCTGAGGTAGTGGTTGAGGCCTTTACCTCAGTGACATAGTACTCATCTGATCCTACCTTGATAATCGCTTTTTGATTATTAAGCGTAGAGACTCTTGGGCTTGAGAGCACCTGCACGCTACCCTGCGTCTCTAGTAATTCAAGAAAGGCAGCAAAATTATTCAGTGTGACAGCGGCTAAAAAGCTGCCGCCAAATCCTGCCGCTGGAAGAGATATCAAGGCCCCAGCAGCATCACCAGGTGAACTATCAAATGACTGGGAAGAGAGTGATGATGTACCACTATCAATAAGCGTGCCGCCACCTGTTTGACCTACAAGCGCTCTATTCTTTGATAATCCTGCCCAGTTAATACCCGATTGAAAACCATCATTGAGTGTTACCTCAATAATTTTTGCTTCAAGAACAACCTGACGATTCAGATTGAGATGCATGCTCTTAAGAAATGCTTCAACAGAGCGGTGCTCCTCAGGAAAAGCCTGCACAATCGCCAGACCTGACAGCTGATTCAACACAACACTCGCACCGGGGCTGTTGGCCACAATAGCCTCAAGAGAGCCACCCAACTCTCCCCAGAAATCTGAGCTTGTTGTGGTGTGAACAGCACTACTGACCTGCCCGCTACTGCTGCTTGAGCTACCGCTGTTGTTGCTATTATTATTTGAATCTGAACTGTTTGTTGACGAGCCACCACTCTGCTGTGTCAATTGGCCAGAACTGACCCAAGTACGTGAGACCCCTGTCCTTTGCAGGTTCAGGTAATCAATTTGATAGACCTTGGTGTGTAGCTGTTTAGGTAGAACCAGATAACCTGTTTCTGTCAGCTGATATTCATAACCATAGACCTTACGTATTGTCTCCATAACCTCACTGATAGTGACATTTTTAAGGGTAAGGGAAATGTCACCTGTAACAGATGGATGGACAACCATATTTTGTGGTGTGCCAGAGACCAGCCCCATGAAGAATTCCCATGCAGGAACACCGGCAACAGAGATATCAAAGCGAAATTCAGGAGCCTTCTTCTTTTGGGGTAAATCAATTCTTACCGGAGGCAATAATGACTGAACAACAGACGCTGGGGGCGGTGCAGTTTGAATCTGCTCCTGTTTAAAAGCACCTTCAATTTCACGGCTAATTTCCTTCTGCCGAACCTGTGAACTCTCTTGGCAACCAATCATTGCCAGAGAAGCCAGCAAAAGCATGAGTATTTTTACATTCATAGTTTAGTCAGACCACCTGCTTTTTGTTTCACATCCGACAACAGAAAAAGTTCTATTTTTTTACCTGCGTTATCCAGCAAAACTCGATCAGGCTCAATGGCAACAATGCGTGCTCCCTGAATTGACTCATTGCGTTTTAGTATCTCTCCATTAATAACAGCCACACGGCGGTTAGGTGATATCAATATGGACGAAAGAGTCAGCTCAGGCGCAACCTCCTCACCTTTAATAATCACTGCATTATTTACAGTCGACCGGAATGGCGGTTCAGTCGGGTCACCCCACGCCATAACAGAAGCAGCTGACACACTGGCCAACAACAATACAACCCAACACCTTCTTCTAAACACCAATCCACCCCTCATGCAGGCTTAACGTAGAAACACCTATGGTGACATGTGCTTTGGGGTGCTCTTCCACCGTGTAATCAATGGAGTCCCAGAATATCTGCCATGGCAGTGCTTCCAGCGCCTTTAAGTACTCAACTGTTTGCTCAAATTCAGCTTTAAATTCAATAATAAGACGGTGTCGGTAAATCCCAAGCACTGGAGCTGCTATTTTTGATCCAGAATTGTCACGCTGGGCACCTGTTTTTCTCACACTACTTTCTAATAGCGGCTGAGCTATGAGACTTTTAACCCCAATCACCTTTAACCCTGAAATCTGCGTCAGCATTTCTTGTAAAACATGTGTCATTTTTTGTGGCGAGATGAGATTTTCAGCCAAGGCTGATATCTGCTGATCCAGCTCACTAAGCTCATAACCATAGCGTTCCAAATCACTACGCATCAGCCTTTCAGGATCTTTTCTGGCTTTTTCCAGTAGGGTTTTAATCTGATCATTCAATGAAATTACACGCTGCTGAACGGCCTCTGTTTCATTGGCTATTTGCTTGTTTTCACGCTCCATTGGCATCATCAGCAGCTCATTCCACAGCGTAAAAAGGATGGCCAACACAGCACATGACACCAGAGCACGCTCACGCAGGCTTAATGCATTAACTTTGCCAACCAACTGTAGTACCAGATCATTCATTTCTTGGGTTTATCCTCATCAACCTTTGTACCGATTGAAAAATTGAGATGCCCTGCTCCATCATCAGGCCTGGCTAGAGTGAACGCTTGAAATACCCTGCCACCAAAGGCCTTTTCTGTAGCCAGGCGTTGCAGATATTCTGGAACCAAATTGGCCTGGAGAGCACTACCATCCAAAAACATCTGTTCTCCACCTTCGTGGATTCTGATCCTGGTTAGCCATAATTCGGGCATACGCTGTCGGGCAAGCGCATCAAGGTAATTTGAAAACCCGGCTGCATTACTGATTGCCTGGTCTTGAAGGCGACTTAGAACCCTGGTTTTTTGTCTACGCTCTGCCTTTAATAAATCCAACTTCTGTGCCAGATGCTGGGATTTGCTCTTTGGATAGAGCTTCGCCTGCAGCTGCTCCATCCGTTTCAGCTGCCCCTCTTCCTGCAACTTTGCACTTTGTAGATTTACTCTTATTTTTTGCTGACCTTGATACCCAGAGTAGTAAACAGCTAACAGCACAACCAGCATTGCCAAGGCCACTGATAGCATCATTTGAATAGAAAACAGCTTCCATCGTTTGCGAACAGCGGGTTGATAAAGGTTAACCTGCTGCATCATTTCAATTTCTCCTGCATACGCAGTGCAGCACCAACCGCCAACAAGCCATCAGCCTGTTGGGTTAAATCCAGAGGTGTTGTTGTCGCCAGCAACATATTCAAATCCAGCGTACGAACAGGAATACCAAGATGGAGGTTAAGATGATGAATAAATGAGGGTAATTCTGGGGTTGTTGGGGTAATCACCAGGCTTCCAATAGGCGCCTGCCCATAGTAACTCTCGTAGTAACCCATGGATCGCTGAATCTCAAGAACCAGATCATCAAGGCGGGCATTCTCCTCAAAGCAAATTCCAAACTCTCCAGCCAGAGACTCTTCAATTGATTGCAGCTGACGCATATTAACGCTTAGCCCACGCGTCAAATAAACCGTTAAGCACCGCGTTAAATTTACCAGACTCCACCCTTCTGCCAGATGGAGCAAAGCCACACCGTCTTCATCTTCAGAAATGCACGAGGCAATATTCCGTAGCACCAGCTCTGTAATATCAATTGATGACAACTTGAGACCTGATGATTTAACCAGCTCTACCAATGCATGGTGTTTTGGCGCATGCATAGCCGCAACATAGATAAGCTTAGGACGATTAGGCCCAGGGTTATTTAATTCTGGAACCTTAAAGAGGTCAGTGATGGCTTCATCAACCGGAAAATCAATCAGATCTTTAATCTGCCACTTTAGCGCCGATTTAATCTCATCATCTTCAACAGGCGGGGCCTCAACCTGCAGAAGATGATATAAATTCGGTTCGATCACCAGATTGCAGGAGGCATTGGTCAGTCCATTCTTCTTAACCAGGCCCGTAAGTGCTTTGGCTTGCTCTGCCTCACCTTCATAGCGAACACTCTCCAGCAACTCCAATCTGGGTGATTGGGCTTCATCAGAGATCACATGAGCCAGTGAGATTTTGCCTGGAACTATAGAAAGCCCCACAACCCCTTTAACCTTAGTTCCACCTTTTAAGAACATGCAATACACCAGGGGGCTATATATAAATAATTAATTGGTAGCAACATATGTTTGATTGCAGCAACAATAAAGAATAAAGCTCATGCAAATGTTTCATTATCTATCGTCAGCATGCACGTTAACTTAAGATAACTTTTAATTTATGCACTTAGCTATCACATTAAGACTTATTGTTAACTTACTGTTACTTAACAAAGTGTAGATGATCAGAAGGGAATTTCCTACATTAGAAATGTCTAATTTTGTTACCTCTTTTTTGCAGCCTGATCCAGCGCATGCAGACGCTCCAGTTTCTCTGCAATCTTTATCTCCAACCCACGATCAACGGGTTCATAGAGAGAGAGTCCTTCCAGCTCTTCAGGCAGATAGCTCTCACCCGCTGCATAGGCACCAGGCTCATCATGTGCATATCGATACGCCTTGCCATAACCCAACTCCTTCATCAGCTTTGTGGGGGCATTACGTAGATGAATAGGAATTTCCAGCGAGCCAGATGTCTTGGCAACCGTCATCGCCTTTTTAAATGCGCTGTAGACGGCATTGCTTTTAGGCGCGCACGCCAAATAGACCACAGCCTGGGCAATGGCCAATTCACCTTCCGGGCTGCCCAAACGCTCCTGGGTCTCCCAGGCATTGAGGGCCAAGGTCAGCGCACGGGGATCAGCATTACCAATATCTTCAGAGGCCATGCGCACCACCCGGCGGGCAATATAGAGCGGCTCACAGCCACCATCCAGCATGCGGGCAAACCAGTACAGCGCTGCATCCGGCGCACTGCCCCGCACCGATTTATGCAACGCTGAGATCTGGTCATAGAAGGCATCACCACCTTTATCAAACCGACGCACCCCTCCAGTTGCCACCTCCTCTACCACCTCCCTGGAGATCTCTTTGCTATCGGACAGGTCGGTAATAATCTCAAGCAGATTCAGCGCACGACGGGCATCACCATCAGCCGCTTCAGCAATCAGCTGCCGCAAATCAGATTTCAGTTGGAAACCCTGCTTACCTAACCCCCGCTCCTCATCGGTGAGTGCGTTATCCAGAATCTGTTCCAGATCCTCTACCTTCAACGATTTGAGAACATAGACCCGGGCACGAGAGAGCAAGGCATTATTGAGTTCAAACGAGGGGTTTTCTGTGGTCGCACCGATAAAGACAAAGGTGCCATCTTCCACATGTGGCAAAAAGGCATCCTGCTGCGCCTTGTTAAAGCGGTGTACCTCATCGATGAAGAGGATGGTGGGACGGTTCTCAGTTTGTCGAATAGCCTTGGCCTGCTCCACAGCCTGGCGTATCTCTTTCACTCCGGCCAGCACCGCTGAGAGGCTCAGAAAACAGGCACCCGAGCGATGTGCAATCAACCTTGCAAGAGTGGTTTTCCCTGTACCGGGTGGCCCCCAGAACACCATTGAGTGCAGATGATCTGTCTCAATGGCCTCATGCAACGGTTTGCCCGCTGCAACAATCTGCTGCTGACCAAAAAATTCAGCCAGATTTTGTGGTCGCATTCGATCAGCTAATGGGCGTGTTGAACACTCCTGCTCAGCGGCAGCGAACAGATCATCAGCCATGAGGGCACTGCCGCAATCTAATAATCCCCATAGCTATCACTGCCTTCAGGCGGCGTAAACTCAAACAGCTCATCCGACAACTCAAGATTTCGCTGAATATCATAAAATTGAAATCGGGTCACTTGGCCAAATTGGTCTGCCATCTCCATACGGCGCAGCTCCTCACCCATAAAAGCCAACAGAATACGCACAAACTGGCTCTCTTTATCACGAGGGATCAGCTCCACCCAGGCCATACCCTGGCTTTTACCAATATCAATCACCTCAAAATTATCTTCAATCGGGCTGGCATCACTTAGCAATTGAGCCGGTGTACCACTTAACGCATCCTTTTGTGAGCGATGGCTGACCTGATCCAGATCACTGTCATAAAGCCAAATTCGATCACCATCAGCCACAATCAGCTGTTCATAGGGCTCACTGTAATCCCAGCGAAACTGCCCAGGGCGACGTAGGTAGAAAACACCCTGGAAACGCTCAGCCTGATTATGCGATTGATCCAACACGGACTGCTCAAATTTAGCCTGCAACGTGCCCAAATTATCAAGAAAGACATTAAGGTGCATTTTCCCCGCATCTGCCCATAGCAGACCAGAAAAGAGCATCGACGCAACTCCGGCAAAAATAGACCTGATCAACAAATTGTTACCTCACTCTGATTATTCAAAAACCCGGCAGGGGCATGAGATTATAAATGCACAACTGATTCAACATCATATTAATTTTATGGTCGACTAATAACCACTCCACCGATTTTGACCATACCTGGCTCAGCTAGTTGCCTCCAATATTTGAAGCCAGGGTACCAGCATCCATAGACAAACCACAGCAGCTCCACGCTCATACTCCACTAATTCCTAGGATAAAATGAGGGTCTCTTTTCAATAATGTGAATGATTTCACACTCTCCTTCTGCGCAATACGCTATTTATTGAATGTATCTATTAAAGAGCAAGATGCAGTTTCAATGCAGCTCAAATGTAATCCCATCCAGCAAAGATAGATCACCAATCCACGAAAAAGCAAAACCGTGGCAACACGGTGACGCAACGCCAGTGCCCAATCAGCCATTGGGTCGAACGGCTACCGAATGGAGAAGAGATGAAAAAGCAGGTATTTGGCGTGCTATCACAGCATATAAGACAGCTTTGTATAACTGTCATGCTAGTGGCTATCGCCCTACCAGCTCTTTCTAGCCCATCAGCCTCCAATCCAGGAAAGGCCAAGATCTTTGGTAAAGGCATGCCCGTACAACTGGAAGATCTTCCTCCTGGTAGAGCAAAAGCACGTCTTAACGAATTACCTCCCGCTGCACGCCGACAAGCATTGAAGTGGCTGCAGCGCTTCTCTTTTCCAGAGGCCGATCTGGAATTTCTACAGTTTGATAATGAAGGCGGTGTCTTCTACGCAGATACGCACAGTGTGGAGTTGGTGGCAGGTGCGGAAAGTGACACTACACCGGGGGTTAGCAGCGGTATTCAACCTGAAGACACATTCAGATTGCATAGCCGCCCTGGCGCAACAAAAGTTGTTTTTCTGGATTTTGATGGCCACACCATTTCCGGCACTGCCTGGAACTACGGTGCCCCAAGCCAATACATAGCCCGCCCATATGACATTGATGGCTTTCCGGAAACTTTCAATGGAGATGAAATGAGCCGCATTCAGGAGATCTGGCATCGTGTTGCAGAGGATTTTGCCCCCTTTGATATTGATGTCACCACAGAAGATCCCGGTGTCTTTGGCCCAACCACCGGCCGTGTATTGATCACCCATAATATAGATGCCAACAATAACGCTATGCCTCACTCCAATGCGGGTGGCGTGGCATACATAGGGGTTTATGGCAGCAGCTACTATGAGGCCTACTTACCAGCCCTTGTCTACTACAACAACCTGGGCAATGGTTACCCCACCTATGTAGCTGAGGCGGTTTCCCATGAATTTGGCCACAACTTGAACCTCTCTCATGATGGTCGGGATGCCCCATACTATGAAAGTTACTACCAGGGCCATGGAGCAAATCATGTCTCCTGGGGGGCGATTATGGGGGTTGGTTACTACACCAATGTCACGCAGTGGAGTCGGGGTGAGTATGCAGCAGGCAACAATATTGAAGATGATCTATCGCTGATCGGCTCAAGATTAGGTTTTCGTCCCGATGACCATGGCGACATGATGAGCAGCGCCACCCCACTCTATGTTGAGGCCGATGGCTCTATCTTAGTGACAACCCCAGAGACTGAAAACTACCAGCTGCCCTCTTCGAATAACAAGGGAGTTATTGAGTCTGGGACAGATATTGATTTCTTCTCTATCAATACAAATGCAGGATTATTGGATATTACGATTCAGCCTGCTTGGGCTGCTTTTTATCGTAATGACCTGCGTGGAGCCAATCTGGATATCTCTGCAACACTCTACAATCAAGCAGGCGAAGTGGTTGCCAGCAGCAACCCTCTTGATAATACAGATGCCGTTATCTCCACAACTGTTGTAGCCAGCAATTATTATTTGGCCATTAGTGGTGCAGGAAATGCCGCCTCCCCTTATTCAGATTATGGAAGCCTGGGCCAGTACTTTATCTCAGGGTCAATTCCAATGATGATTGAAGCGCCTGTAGCACCAGGTGATTTAAGTGCCTCAGCCACCTCTTATTCACAGATCAATCTTGCCTGGATAGATAATGCCGATAACGAAACAGGCTTATTTATAGAGCGTTCAGCAGACCAACAGGATTGGCTACAGATTGCTTCATTGTCACAAGATAGCATCAGCTACAGTGATGCTGACCTGAGTGAATCAACAACCTATTTCTATCGTGTTGGTGCCGCAAACAGTGCAGGCAGTGCTATTTCAAATATTGTGAGCATTACAACTCCCGCACAGGTTATTGTTCCTGCAGATACTGACAGTGATGGCATACCAGACGACTATGAAAACCAAAAAGCCTTTCTTGATCCACTTAATGCTTCAGATGCTGAGTTAGACCAGGATGGTGACGGCCTTACCAATCTTCAAGAATATTCAACCGGTAGTGATCCCACCAAAGAAGACACAGATAATGATGGCCTAACAGATAAGTACGAGGTCGATAACAGTCTTGACCCAACCGATGGGGAGTGCCCATCCTGGGTGTGTGGTGGTTCGAGTGGTTGGCGACAGGTAATTCTATTCTTGAAACAGGAAGTACTTTAAATATAGCGCCAGATTGACCTGTTTTTTAGCTGCTTTTCACACCAACAAATATAACTGATGCTGGAGTATTTGTTTGACTATTTAAAGGCTCCACTATTTTACTAAGCGTAAAACCATTACTAATAAACATGGTTTTCCATGTTTCCATTGTTCTGAAATACCATGGCGCTGGGTTATCAAATTCCCTATTAAAACCTACCCATGACCCTTCCCGCCAACCATCAATATATTTATCATCTCCACAGGCACTTACTGGATGAGGTGTTTGAACAATAAATGAACCTGCAGGATTCAACAACACCGGTACTTGCTCAAATATTTGGACAACAGATTCGTTGCCCAGCAGTGAAAAGTTGCAAACAACCAGATCAAACATCTCTTTTATAGCATCGTATGATAATTCTTCATAAGACAGTTGCTGAAACCTACCGCCACCTTCTTTTATAGCGGAAGCTATTAATTCAGGAACAACATCAATACCCAAAGAATATATCCCATGTTCATTTAGCTCTCTGACAAGCCACCCCTCACCACAACCGACATCAAGTACTGTTGCAGGGTTTTGCTCTATAACAGAATCCACTATTGCTTTATTTGTTATAAGTATCCTGCTTTCAATTTCGCCATTGCGCACAGCAGCAACCCAAGGCATGGCATTGGCTTCCCATGAATCTACAATTTGCTGATCACTAAAATCATTCATTGTCTATTTCTTTTAACAGCAAACTTCATGGTACTTTCAAAGCTTAGGCGATGCGTATATTAGTCATTATTAAATATAACAATTAGTTATTACAATAATTGCCATACGCTATAGCAGTTTTTGCTGACAAACCATCCTTAACCCAATCTTCTAGACCAAGAATAGCCTGATATAATTTTTGCGCTTTACTAGTATATTTATTGCAAACATAAGAAAATTCAGAAACAAATGGATCTGTTTTCTCTCTAGTTTCGTACCAGAAACTAAAAGAAGCTTCACACTTCTGACCAGCTATTTTTATAGTACCAAGCTCAACTACGCTCTCAAAAGCCGTAAAGCCATTAACTTTCTTAAGCTTCCTTTTATCGTTTATTCCAAGCTCACTTATTACAGGGTATAGAGATTTCAGCTGATAAATATTTTTGATCTTACCTAACTCAACACTTCCAGAGTAAGAGAACTTCTTCCGCGTTTGTGAGGATGGGCCTTTTACCACATCGATTTCGAATTTTGTGGCCGTCAAATCAGAGGAAGGCTTCGCTTTAAATTTTTTACTTCTTACTTCATCTGAAGTATCGCTTCTATATTTAAGCGTTACCTTAAGGCTATCTGGCACACCACCCTTTAAAGTGAAGCGTTTTCTAAGAATATAATTGTTATTCCGTAAATCACAGCCCACTGTATCCAGATAACTCACAACTCTAGATTTTTCTTTTTTATCCTCTTTCACAACTATTCCAGGCTGTTCTTCAAGAATCTTTTTAAAGTCATCTATCCTAGAGTTTTTTGAATTGGAATCAAAAAGAGGGTTTTTCAATATCACTTTAAATTCAAAAGAATCTGGAGCACGGCTGCCAGCTTGAGCAACAATAGACGAACCAAATACCCCAACGCCCACCAATGTTAGTAAAGTAGAAATTGTAGTGGATAGCTTCATTATTAACGCTTCAGTATTGATTAATTAAAAAGCATGCGACTATCAAGTTACTTTACCTTGCATGCATTTAATTAGCACCCATAGTTTTTCTTGGAGGTTGACACAGCATCATCCATCGTAGAAAAACCAGGTGGTAATGAAACTGTTTTATTTGGATGCAACTCTTTACCTTTTTTGTGAAGCTCCAGGCTTAAATCAAATGCTTCACATGCTTTTTGTCTCTTCTTTTGGCGTTGATACGTGCCGGCAAGATTCAATGCGGAATTACTTGCTTGAAAAAAGTCTTTATTATTTGCAAAAAGATCAAGTGCCTTTCTATGATGAACGACAGCTTTCTCATAAGTGCCATCATATGCATGGTTTTTCTTAAAATAATCTTTGTGTGAATGATATGTATCAGACATATAAAACTGCCCATAAACCTTATGGGCATGGGCTTGACCAATTTCATCATTATTATTCTCATAATGAGCCAGGGACTGCATAATTAGCTCTTGTGCAGGTACGGGTCTGTTGTTTTTGAGCAATTGAAGTGCATTTAATAATTTTACTTTTGAGTCATTAGTAGACGACACAATAGCGGATGAACAACCAAACAATAAAAATACAAGCAATATAACTGAGCTATTTTTCATTTTGTAATTCTCACTTTTTTCTTGTGCATAACGTTACCAATAAGCAGCTATTTTTTATTCGCACCAATATTTTGGCTGATTTAGCACCTTTGAGCATTGAACCTTTCCTTTAACACTTCCGATAACACTTTCTTTTAATCCCTGCACCATCCAAGCATCAGCATTTTCTTTAGCAATGGGATAGGGAGCTTCAAATCCAACAACCCCAGCCGTAATAAAACCATAACGTAGATAATAATTTGGATACCCAAGCACCAAAACCAACTCCACACCTGACGCTTTTAATTAATTCAATCCCTCTCTAATAAGTAGAGTGCCAATTCCCTGGTTTTGTTCTTCAGGCAACACAGCAATTTGTTATATTTTTAGTGCCCCTTAATTTGTTTTTCCTTTAGGTGCTCAACATGCGTAATTAGTGTGTCAACTGTTTCCTTTAATAAATCTAGCTCATCAAACGTCAGATCATTTAACTGCTCAAGGTTATACTCAATCGTATCGATTATCTTTTTATGAGGGCGCTGCATTGGCCTCATAAAATAGGTTGTAACAGTTGCTACAATCGTCCCAAAAAACAACACAGAACCAATAACTATCCATAGGCCACCGATTAGCTGAGCCGCGCCCGATATCGGTGCATCTGCTATTCCTGCTGTTGAAAATGCGGCCACTCCCCAATATAACGCCTCTCCATACGTATTGATAACCGCGCCTTCAATGCCACGCTCTGCCAGATACACCCCAGTGGAAAATACCAGCCATAGCACGATCAAAAGAAACACCATTTTTGTGAATGGAGTATGAGTAGAGACATCTTTTATCAATCTCTTAAGCCGTGTATGGTGCCCTGCTCTTCTCATCGCTTTGCTATTTTTCATAAAAATACGCGTCCTATATACACGACCAAGCTATATATTATTCTGCTAGCTAACGATTTAAGCTCAGAGGCTTGCGGGTTAAGGGCTTTGTTATGCAATTAATATTTATCTGCAATTTTCTCTTTGTAAACGATACCACCTAACCATGCATGGGCTTTTTACCAACTGATTAAAAAAGAGTTACGTCCCCATTTTTTCTGAGTTGTTTTACATATTCATTAGCTTTTTCTTTTTCAGCAATAATTTTTTTCAGCTCATCAGAATCTTTTTTAAGTTTTTCTATATCCTCTTTACTAACGCCTGTATTTTCAAAATGCGCCATTCTACCATCAAGATTATTTAGCAATGCATGGAAGTTTACAGGGCTCCCTCCACCAGGCGGGGTGAAATATGACTCTAGCACTTTTACTCTTTTATCGTGTAATTCAAATTCTTCTCTGGTTAATTCTTTTGTTGTTGCACCAGCCCGTATAATCAATCCAGTAAATATTGCAACCGCTGCAAATGAGATGAAACTTGATAAATTATCACGCTGACGCTTTGCTTTAACTTCTTTTGTTAAAGCACTGCCACTTTTCTCTTTAGAACAATGTGCAAAAAATGCACTGGATGCCCAGATATCCCATATTGTCTTAACAGCAGACACAAGAAAGATAAGGGCGATATACCATTCACTGTCACTTAAATGCATATGTTTCCCTTTTTTACATAACGAGGCTGTAGAATTTCTACTTTTTGAGAAAAGCATTTCTTGCCTCTAATTTTTAATTAGTTTATTTGATTACAGTTGCGTCTTATGGCCATCTTTGCGATTCATTCTAAATGCTCTTTATCAC